>Ga0182011_10000321_pt1 | contig 41193 bp, 38 predicted proteins | sample 711E1DmetaG_FD_120481 | JGI IMG/M metagenome (GOLD analysis project Ga0182011, IMG submission 120481) | Permafrost microbial communities from Stordalen Mire, Sweden - 711E1D metaG | ecosystem: Environmental > Terrestrial > Soil > Wetlands > Permafrost | place: Sweden: Stordalen | collected...
AAATGAATTATGCACAACAATCAAATAACTATGCAATAACATTAATAATAATGCAATTAATTTAAGAACTATGCAATTAAATACAGGAGTAATGCAACAAACTAACAATACTAAAATGGCGGAAATTCAATACAGTAAAGGGATTACAGAATTCTTGAGCTTCCCTATAGATCTTATAGATTTTATAGATTAATAATAGATCCTTATATACTACTCTTACGAGTAGGGTTTTTGTTCATGATTTTTTTAAGAGTTTTTCTGTACTTCAAGAAGATATGTTAAATTAAGTCTGTTTAAGTTTCCGCCGTTTACTATTCATCTTTATATAATAGAAAAAATCAAATACCATGAATGATAGAAACCTAGATAACGTTTTTGAAAATTACAAGAGTTGTGCAAATACTATAATCAAATGAAAAAACAAAATCCATGAATGATAGAAACCGAGATAACGTTTTTGAAAATTACAAGAGTTGTGCAAATCCCTAAGTTAGCATTACGCGGTAGCCCTCTTCCGGCAGGATGTATAACACTGCGTGATGCACAACACCAACTTTCAACTGAAGAAAAAAACCAACGTATAAAACTGAATAAATATCTCACTCATATTCTTAATAGAATAACAAAAAAATGACAATCAAAAGTAAAAAAGCCAGATCAAAAAACTTACTATATTTTATATCAGATTTTACCCCTGACCAGAACCGTGGCTACGAACTAAAGTGCCACCTTATAGCTTCACCCAAACCATACGGCCTCACAAAAGATTACGTGCTACACGATCTTCAGCTGGACGACATCACAGCAGAAGAGGGTCTGTGGATGAACTTAAGATACAGACACAAAGAAGACAACACCCAGGTCTTAGTTTATTCAATCGTCTTTCCGCGGGATTGACTATATATTACTCCACTGTGGCCAGTCCGACGCTAAAGACCTGAATTTCCGCACCCAAGCCTGCGACAGCGTAAAAGAAATCCTCCAGTTGGTCCTTAACCGTAAAAAAGGAATACACTGCACTACATGTGCTTACAACTTCAAACTGCTACTGTCCGGTAAATGCGGTGAGCTTTACGAGCGGAATAGATGTCTTCGTGCAACTGGATAAAATAAAAATCCGAGGTGCGGAAATACGCAAAGTGATATTTCCGAGGTGCGGAATTACGCAAATTTGTACTCCGGTCCTGCCGGGGTGATGCAATGCGTGGGGTTATACCTCGGAGCAACATCCTCAAAAAAAAAAAACGAGAACATCTCTGCTCTCTTAAATCTATTATACCACCATTTTTTTATAGTTTGAATTTATTATAACAACTGACTAATTTCCCTTAAATTAATAATCCAAACTTACAATAAACCACTGTGGGATTACTGTTCTTAAAATAAATTTTTAGCATGTAGCTTTTTTACGTTCTCTTACGAAAACTGGTATTTTTCAAAACAAGAAAAACGTGAAGTAAAGTTGCGTCTCATTAATTTGGGACGCGCTTTATTGTTCATATTTTCTTGTAGGCATACCAGTGCCTCGTAAGGGATGTGGGCTTTAAAGTTAGCGTCCCTTTTTTTATTTAAGAAATAACATTTTTCAAAATTAATTTCAAGAAAGGAAAAAAAATGAAACAAATACTTCCAAGTGAAAATGAAACTGATATGCCTTTAGATAAAAAGAAAAAATGCCACGCTATAATTCACTCAGCTGCATCTGGAGCGGCGGCGGCAGGTGCAGGTTTAGCTCAAATCCCTCTTTCAGATTCTGCTATTATTATTCCGATACAAGTTACAATGATTATATCATTAGGCTATGTATTTGATATTCATATTTCTAAAGGTATTGCTTACTCTATGGTTGCCGCTGAACTTGCATGGATTGGTGGGAGATCAATTTCACAAATCTTATTAGGTTGGATACCTGGATTAGGTAATATTCTAAACGCATCTACCGCTTTTGCTATCACAGAAGGTATTGGCTGGTATGCTGCTAATGATTTTTATAAAAAAAATAAATAAAGGAGATTAAAATGATTGAAGAAATAACTCAAGAAGATAAAATCTTATATTGTTGTGCTATTGCTAATCTTTTAAATGAAGATGAAATAGTCACTAAAGAGGAAATAATGTTCTTAAATAAAATTGTTAGTGATTTACAATTAAATTTAAGAAATAAAGAAATAAAACTTAGAATTAATCAAGCTATGAAGAGCAAATTTAATTTAAAACCTTACGCAATGAAACTAAAAAGTAAAGCACTCAAAATTATGCTTTTCCGAACAATGTTATCTATTTTAGGAAAGAAAAAATATTTTTTACCGATAGATAAAAATAATATTATTGATGCAGTTAAAGTTATGCGATTAAATGATAAGATTTGTAAGGATATAATAAAGTTGAGTGAAGAAATGTATTCACAGGAAGATAAATTTATAAATTTATTGCAATGTTTATAATATTCGTTTTATTTATATAACTTGTTCAATTTATATTTTTTAAAAAGCGGGCACAAAATTTATATTTTTATATTTTTTTTATTATTTAGCAAAATGATATAATATATAAGAGGGAACAGAATATTTCTATTCTCAAATTAAATATATTATCGTGGAAAAAAAATCAATCAACGATGAAGGTTTTCGTGACCTGTTGAGGGAATTTGATGGAATGGAGGCCAAGTGCATCACCGCCCTGACCGAGAAAAAAAACGAATCTTTAACTTAATTGTTCAATATTTAAAAGGAGATAGCGAGGCGAAAGCTGTCTCCTTTTTTTACTTAAATTAAATTATAAATAAAAATTAATAAAGTATAATTAAATATTTTTTCCTTCTACAATTTTATCCTGAATCCCACAGTTAGAGCATAACCACCATTTTCGCGTTAATTTACCACCAGATTTAATATCTGGTGACCATTTAGTGCCACAGTTTGTACATCTTATCATTATATTAGTATTTCCCCCAATGGCTTCTAATTTAAAATAACTCATATCTTCACTGTAAACAGGATATTTTCTTTTTTTTGTAGCTTTTTTAGATTTTTCCATATTCTTATTAGATTAATTTATTTTGTGGAATGTTTAATAATAAACGAAACGAACAGAAAAATAAATTCAATTATTTAATGATATTACAAATATTTTTCAAACTTACTATGAAAGTTGACGATACGAAGTTGTATTCTGAACGTTTGGAAGAGCATAGAACCTCCGCTACTGCCAATTCAAACGGCAGGCACAGAGAAACAGCATCATCGTGAGGTAACACTTTTTCTTACATTTATCTAAAAGTTTAAAATAAACTAATAATCACTTTGCTCTTATTGCATCCGCAACTTTATCAATACTCAGCATGCCTGCATTAAAAGTATGCTTTTTCCCGTCGTCTGTTGTAATAACAACCTTTTTAGCAAACATACTTTTCTGAACTTCTACGTTCGAAATTCTGTCCTTGGGAATTTGTATAAAATCTTCTGAACCGAATTTTACAAAAAATGCTTCTTCAAGCATCCCGGAAACCGAAACATCATATTTCGCGTCGTATAAAAGTCTTTTGTTTGTAATTACTAGTTTTCCGTTATATTTACCACCTCCCGGAGGTTCGTATAATACGGTTTGATTATAAAGTTCGCTTTCACCCGGGTCTAAATTAAATTTTGCCATAATTATTATTTTAAAATTTTATTTAAAACGAATATTGAATTTTCCATCGGTAACAGTTACAGTTTTTTTATCATCCCAAGTCTTTGCAACGAGGTTAAACGTACCTTCTACATGTTTATCATCTATTTTCGAAATACTGAATTTACCTGATTTCGTAAAATAAGTATCTTCAGAGGGGTAGTTAGTTTTATAAGTACTGTTTAAGTCAATATCGTATTCACCAGGTTTGGAATCCTTGCAAGGGATAGTGAACTCCTGGAATTTCTTTTCATAAGAACCGGACGTGAAACGCAAGGATAATCCTTTCTCAGTATTAATAATTATAGATTCTGCAATAGAAAGAGAATCATCAGCTATGAATTCTTTACCATTAATTTGACATTTCATAGGTGAATTTTTTTCAACTTGTGTTTCTTTTTTTGTGCATGAAGAAAGAACAACTGTTAAAAGCAAAAGAACTGATAAAAACTTAACTGTTTGTAACATATTATCTCCTATTTGTTAATTTATTAAATTGTATGTCTTCAAAACCTTTTAGACGGCTCAAGCATAAATTTAAGAGATAGTTTTAATATATTCAAGATTGTTATTTAATTGTTTGTTATAAGCAGATGTCGGAGGAAAGCATTTTTATAAAAACTTAAGAAGTAAATTAGTTTTTTCATTTCATTTATTATTATACACTAATTTGCTTTCAACTGGAATAGGAACATTTAAATCTTACTCTTCGTCGGTTGGGAGCATCCGCTCAAGCCACTACCAACGGCTAGTTCGGAGAAATCAAAACTGTAGGCTCTAAAAAATAATTGCCATAAGTTGTTCATAAGATATCAAAGCATAGCTCAACCGTAGTCGTCGATCCGGTTCATAATATAGAAATACCTCCGGCTTACAAATTTTGGGATGCTGAATTGGAAATCGCTGAAGATGCAAGATGAGAAGCTGAGAGGATTGAGAATAAAGAAGAGTAATTAATATTTAATAAAGGAGATAATACATACAGTCTCCTTTTATTTATATGTCTCAGAATAAAATATTTAAAATGTTTATAATCATTTTAGAATTAAGTTGATAAATTCTTATCCAAAAGAAACCGTAAGATTAAAAATGAAATTGCAATTATAGTCAGTAATTAATAAATTTAGTAATAACATTTTAACTCATTGAGTAATTTGTATTATAGTTATATCGTTACTAACAGTTATCGTTCTCCAAATAGAACTTTTATATCATGATGTTTAATAAATCATTGTAAATATCATTCGAAATAGTTCACAATAATATATTAATCAATATATTGATCTTTTTAAATTGAAAAGGATACTCTTTTAAACATTAAATAAATATAGTTATGAGTAACTTAAACAAATGTCCAAAATGCGGAAGAGAAGCTGATAAATCTTATAGCTCAAACTGGTATCCAGTTCATACATGTAGAGACTGTGGAGAAAAATATTGCGATAAGTGTGGCGATGGTAGCGGAAAGAAATGTCCTAAGTGTGGTTCAACTAATTACTCAGATTACGATAAAGTATATTCTAAGTGAAATAATGAGATTCTTTGATTAAATGTTATATGAAGATTAGAAAACATTAAAATCAAATATAACAGAAAACATCTTATATTGATTTAGTTTTTGACGTTAGATATTTCTATAGTAATTGTTATGGAGAAATGGAACTTACACCTTAAGAATTAGCAATAAAAAATACGAATGTGTTGAGTTTGGATTTATAAATAATTTATAAGTGGATCATTAAGAATATTAACCTTTAATAATCAAAAACATGACAAGAAATTTACAAGAACAGATTCAAGAAATGCAACTAGAATTTGCTAAAGATGATATTTCGCTGGAAGAATTAATTGAAAAACTTAATAAAATAGTTTATCAACGAGGGTACTTATCTGTACAAATAGACAAAGCACAAGTGAATAATGCTAATCAGATTATTTCCGAGTTCGATATTCTTACTTCTAAATTATCTGAACTACAAAACTCAATTACAGACAAAGAATCTTTCTTAAAAGAATTAAAGCCTCCAGCTTTATTTGGCAAAGCAAAATATCAAGATACAGTTGATACGAAAAACAAAGAAATTAATGAACTAAAAGCTAATTTAGAAAAACTTAAAAATGATATTGATTCTAAAAGAGGTTCCGTCCAAAATGCTAAACAATTGATAAAGAAACAAATTGAAGAAAACTCAATAATTGAAAATCAGTATATTCAAGATGAAAAATTGTTTTTGAATGAGAAAACAAATATTAAATCGGGTTTAGCAAAAAACTATTGTTCTTTACCTGAAGAAGTAATAAATGGTGACTGGGAGATTATTTCGAGCTATTTTAAAAATTATTTTCGTAAATCATCAGATAAAGTATTTCCAATCATTGGTTGGGAATATGCTTTTGGACATGCGCTTATCCTATCCTCTTATTACAATAATTGGAAAGAAATTAATGATGCAATTATTGTTTATGGGGAGTCAGTAGAATTAGCTTCAGTCATGGCTCTTTTTCTATGCAGGTATATTAAGTATGTTGAAAATCATTCCAACCCGCTTCACTACTTTGTAAAAGCACTAGTACTTTTTATACAAATATTGAGACTTAAGGATGCTGAAGATATTTTTAGTCTTATGAGAACATGCCAAGGAGAAAAAATATCTGAAATGGCTATATTGGTTTCATATCCAACTTTTAGATTTAAGGTACTAGAACTTTTTGAAGCACTTAGAGAAGCAAAGGACATAGCAATAAAACAAAATGATGAAAAAATATTAAATTTTATTATTACAGAAGAAAATAAATATAATAATATATTTGGCTGGGTTAAAAAATACCCTCAGAATAATTCTTAATAAAACTTGGGTAATGTAATGCTTCAGATAGAAATGGACTAAGGAATTTCGTAATTTTGTGGTAACATAAGGAGAATATTCAATGTTAAAAAGAAAACATTTAACCGCGCAACACATCCCACGTCACTCATACTAAATCGGATACCTATACTTTAGGTGGAGTTCTGGCGTAATCCACGGTTCCAATAATACTTCTGGTTTGGTGAAAAAATCATTGTGATTCAGGACGAAGACACTGATTTTGTAAATCACGGAAGCCAGTGGTTGGAGTTTTTGGAGATATATCATAGCTTTTAGTCGACATATAGGTGGCGGGTGTTAAACTTTCATTATTGATTAGAAAAATTAAAATCAAAGCTTTCAAACCATATATTGATTTCATCTACAGAAAAGGTATCGAGTTTATCTTTTTCAGGAGCAATATATTTATTCCATGTTTCATTTATAATTCCAACTATTTTATTAACTTCTTCCGGGGACGAGAATTCTATTTTATCCTTAATTTCAAAATACTTCCTTGTATGTATTTTTTGAAAATGGTATATATCATCAAATAATTTATTAGGTGATGCTGGCTCGCCATATTTATTCGAGCAATTTTTCAGATTTTCTTTAGCTTTAATATTTTTAGGGTACTCTTTAATTGCCAGTCTCCAGTATACAAGTGCTACATCTCTGAAATTAAACTCCCAAGATAATGCTCCCAGGTCATTCAGACAATCGGAGCGTGCCCGTGGAATACTTGCAGAAATAAATAAACCGAAATCAAAAGTGAAAATATATGTTATCCCGACTAATGAAGAATTAATGATTGTAAGAGATACAAAAGAAATTATCAGCGGATTAAAATTAAAAAAATCCAAACTCGACGAAAACGAACTCGTCGAAGTATAAATTAGTCAATATAATTATTATCTAAACTGTTGTTGGTGTCGCCAAAAAACGGCTAACACCAACAATGGCATAAAAAAATGCCGACTACTACTACAATAATATCCATAGTTTATTTTGATTTAATAAAAGATTTTCAAAACGGAGTTTTGATTCTCCTGCGTTTCCAAACACAATTTGGGCACGATGAATATAATCCATTAATAATTATCTATAATTTTCTTTTTTGCTTTTTGAAATTCATCATTATCGATTATCCCTTTTTCGAGTAACTGAGATAATTTTTCTAATTCTTCACTAATAGATAAATTATTATAATTAATTTTATTAATTTGATTGATTTCTTTTTCCGCGAATATTTCTATAATATTTTTTAATCTTCCTATTTGTCCTTTCAAATGATTTGATTGTATCGGTCCAAATCCAATAATTGAACCATCCAATAATATTTTGGTCGAATCATTATAATTAGACCATGTTACTTCAATTTTGGCGCAATTAGTATTCACCAAATTCATCATATTCATTTTATTAACTTCTTCTTTTATAATATAATAAGAATTCCCTTCATTAAGAATTCTCCAACCAATTTCTGATATAGCTTTCTTACATATGTTGCGTATTTTATCGACTGGTAAAGTAATTATAAAAATTAAATTTGATTTAGACATAAATTTTAAATTTATTTAGAAGAGATTAATTATTAAAATCCGGTTAATTTTAATATATCCGGTACTTTTCTTATAGTACCATTTTTGATAAATTCCTCACTTATTAATATACAATCTAAGAAGAAATTATTTGCTAATTCAAAATACTTTTCAATATCATTTCCATTTGGTAAATAGGAAATATTTTTGTTTTCATCAAAAAACATTAAACTTCCATGAGATATTGCCGATAATGTATTATACGTCAACGCATGATATTCCCCATAGCCAACATCTATTGCCATATCAGATACTTGGGGCATAGGAATTTTACTAGTTATTTCTTTGAGAATTGTTTTTGTTTCTTCTTGATTTGGAGTATTACCAAAATTAACGATCTTTTTACTCGTTAATTTATTTAATATTCTCTTTAATTCTTGCTGACCTATATTAAAATAAATTTGAGCGTTATTATCACTTAACAAACTCCATCGCATCCAAATAACAGTATGATATATTGATCTCAATAATGTAGCAGAAGGTTCAACAAAACCTCTTTCAACTAACTCTATATATGCATCAAAATATTGAATTACTCTTGCAAATGATATAATTATCACAGTATGTTGGATATTTTTAATATTTCGGATTGAATTTAAATATTCAATACTTTTTTTTGCTTCAATACTCACTAATTTGAATTGCGTAATCTGTTCTTCGATTATTTTATTTGGTTGAAACATAATAATTTTATTTAGTTTCTAATTTTAATAATATTCATTTATGATGATTACTTAATAGATGGTATATAATTTATAATATTATTTAAACTCTAAAGATAATTGATTTAATGCTCTATCTATAATATTTTGATATTCTTCAGGAATTTCTTTCCCTATTTTTTTGAATAATTATTTAATTCTTCTTTTAAATTTTCATTTCTAATTCCTGTTTTCTGTAATTTAATTAGCAACCTTAATATTTCGTTGTAATTATGAATACTCCAGGGTTCTCCAAGATTATCAAAAAAAACTTTGCTTCCACATTTACATTCAAAATAAAATATTGATTCACCACAATATTTACACTTTGTAGGAAATAATTTTACTTTAATGCAATTGTTTGGATTATGAGTCGGTATTGACATAAATATTTAATTAATTATTTATCTTTCAAATTTATTTCAAAAAAGAATTTATAAAAAGAATTAGTCGGATCTAATTCTAATGCTTTTACAATATATATTTTAGCTACATCATACATATTAAGAGAATAACAAGTATAAGAATAAGATCCATACAAACCAGCTTGAAAATAATCTTCCATAGGTTTTAATAATAAAGCTTTTTTAAAAGCATCTTTGGCGTTCTCGTATTTTTTATAATTTTTATGTATAATTCCTAACTGATACCAACAATAAGGATCAGAAGAATTTAATTGAATAGCTTTATTTATATAATCTAATGATTTAGAATAATCAATATCCATATAATATTGAGATAAATCTGAATAATATATGCTTTTATCTGACTCATTTAAAGCTAAGTCAATAGCTTTATTAATATAATCTAATTGTAAATTATCAAGTTTTTCTAAATGATAATAAATAGACATTGTTCTGTAATATTCCGAAATATCAGGTTCAAAGAATATTGCTTTTTTTGAATTATTAAATATTTCTTTTTTTCTGGTTTCGCCAGCAAGATTTTGATCTCTAATATAGCACCAAGCTATTCTGTCATATGAATAGGCATCGTAGGGATTCATATCTATTATTTTATTAAATAACTCAATAGCTTTTTTAAAGTCAGATATTTCAACTTTTTCATCTGCTAATGCTTTCATTAATCTTGTCCAAACAATTTTCCATTTTCCATTCTCATTAATAAATGTATAATATTCCCTTTGTTTATATTCCTCACCTTTTAATGATGTAAAATAATCAACTTTAATTCTTCTATATCTGCTTTGATTTGATTCAGCTTCTATTTCGCTCGTTATAATATCTACGCATTGAATATCTGATTCAAAAACATCTTTATAAAAATTTATATATTCATCTTTATTAATATTAGTTTTTGAGATTGAAGCAAGAAAATTATATCTTTCATTAAATTTTCTTTCGTTATATAGGTCCAAATATTTAACAACGATTTCCTTTGGAGTTAATGATTCGTTTGTTGATTGTGCAAACAGAACTATATTCGGTATGATAAGAAATAAGTTAAAAGTAATAATATAAAATAAGTTCATAATAATAAAATATTTTAATTAAAGAATATTATTTATATTTTTCAAATGATGATTTTTGTATTTATCAATTTTTATTTCGCTTTGAATATCAATATCTGTATTTCCTATTGAATATTTTTTTAAAATTTCTTTTGCTTTTTCCCAAGCAAAAATTTCTCGATTAACGATATATAAACTTTTTTCAGTAGAATCGATAATATTCCCGTCAAATTTATTATCCATCGAGTGTCCTAATTCGTGAGCTAAAAAATTTATATATTGATTTGTAAGACCAATATTATTTTTAATTGAACATTCATCTGGAAAATCAACGAACATTATAAAGCCTTTTTCCCATTCATTTGAATCATAATAGAATGGGCCATATTTTTTTTTAATTCCCAAATAATTATTTACATTTCCCTTTTTGCTTTCTTTAATCAAAGGGTCTACAGATAAACGATCTTTAATATGAGGAAATCTTATAATAGGTATGTTGTTTTCTGTGGCAAATTGAACAAGCTTTTCTATGGAATATTTATAAAAATCTTTATTTGTTATAGCATCATCGTTACAAATATTATTTTCGTTGAATTCTAAAAATACATCGTTAAAATCTTTAACATTTTTAAATATTATATTATTAAACAAATTAATAACTATTTTTCTTTTCGGTTTTTTTGGATCTATATCCGATTTATTTACACTATCTCTTAAATCTCTCAATTCAGATATATAAAAATTTTTATAATTTATATCTTTATCAATTTCCTTATAATAACAATCCCATCCTCTAAGTTCTAATAGTATATTAATATATATTTTTACTTTTATTTTATCCATATAAATTATTGAATATTATATTATTAGTTCTTAAACTGCGTTCGGGAACGCAGAGTAATAAAACTCATTTTCAATTTTTGCTAAACATCTTTCTTATTACTTTTTATTCTCTATTTTAATTTGAGAATAAGATATAATAGTTTTTAAAGACTTATAATAGTACTAAGTAGAGCAACGAATTAGAATGATTTACAGTTTATTCGTTATCGAAAATTCACTATTTCGATTAGAAAAATCAAGTAAGATTTTTTTATGATTTCTTTCCCAATTTTGCCAACGGGTCCCCCAACCAGAAACCTTAATTCGAATCCAACACTTTGCCTCTGTATTGAAAGCCCAACATTCCAATCGTATTAGCGAATTAGAGAATTCTGGTCTAACGAAACCGATTTTAAATTGTTAATGAAGAAACGAAAAATATCTTGATTTGTTATATAACATTGCATTTCTAATCCCATTTCTCTAATTTTTTCTAAACTAAATAATCAAATGATTTACAAATTCAATAAAATATTACTATTCTGCATTTTCTGTTTCGGCATTTCTAATGCCCAGGTCAAAATAACATCATATAATCTTTTGAATTATCCTGGTACAGACACAACTACTCGTAATCCATATTTTAGAACTGTTATTAGTTCTATAAATCCAGATATCCTTGTTGTTCAGGAAATAACTTCACAGGCAGGCGTTAATGGTTTTTTAAACGGGGTTATGAATTATAATGGTAACGTTTACAGTACTGGCCTATTTATAGACGGTCCGGATTCAGATAATGGAATTTACTACAAGACAGCTTTATTTATTTTTCTAAGCAATACTCCCATTCATACTGATTTACGGGATATAAATGAATTTAAGTTAGTACACATTTCAACTCACGATACGTTAAGAATTTACTCCGTTCATTTGAAAGCAAGTGAAGGGAGTGCCAATGAGCTTTCCAGAGCGACAGAAGTTGATAGTCTGAGAAAAGTTACGAATGCTTTGCCTTCCAACTCATATTTTATTGTCTGTGGAGATTTTAATATTTATGGCTCAAGTGAATCTGCGTATCAGAAATTGCTACAGGTAACATCCGGTAATGATGGTAATTTCAATGATCCATTAGCTATGACAGGCATTTGGAATAACAGCATATACTCGTTGTACCACACACAGTCATCAAGAGTTCGAGCTTTTGGTGGTGGCTCCACAGGCGGACTTGATGATAGATTCGATATGATGTTATATTCAAACGCTATTAAAAATCCCGGAGGTATCACATATGTTCCTTTTTCTTTAACTCCTTATGGTAATGATGGAAATCATTATAACGATTCGATTAATAAGCCACCTAACGCGGTTGTTTCTCAATTAATTGCAAATGCAATACATTATTCTTCTGATCATATTCCGGTTTATTCATTATTTACTTTTTCACCTTCAATCTCAATAAATAAAATAAGTTCTAATGTACCACCGACATTTAAATTATATCCTTGCTATCCTAATCCGCTGAATCCTTCGACGCGAATTAAATTTGATATCCCAAAAAATACTTTTGTCAAAATCGAAATATTTGATATCCTAGGAACGGGAATAACAACAATCGTAAATCAAAAGATGAATGCTGGCTCTTACAGTGTTGAATGGAATGGGTCCCAATATTCAAGTGGGGTGTATTTCTATCGATTGGAAACGGAAGAATTTACGGATGTAAAACGTATGATGTTAATTAAATAATGTTTACTGTAGATTGGAAAGGGAGTTTAAACGCTCCCTTTTTTTTCGAATAATTAAAAAGCGAAAAATCGGGTATGCCCCTTGCTCCAGATTTAATTCTGGAGTAATCCACGGTTCCAAAAATACTTCATGCACGGTGAACCAGTTTGGGTCAGTCAGGACGAGGACACTGATTTTGTAAAACACGGCAGTCACTGGTTGGAATTTTTGGAGATTTAAAATAGCTTTTAAACGGCGGTACTGTACCCGTTGACCCATCTGCTAAAATTGATATCCTGGTCTCGAATAAATTGTGGAGTGCGGAAGTGGATATTGAGTTGGATGGTATACATTAAGCAGAGAAATCAGAAGAATAAATTTAAAGAGACAACTTTCACGGTTTCTAACTGTTATGTTTAAAAATTAATTATAAGGTATATTTTATTTAACAAAAGTATTTTACTTTTCGTTTATAAACCTAACCGCTTACTTATGGTATATTTTTTATCTCTTAAATTAAAAGCTGGTAAAGTTCCCTCCAATATTCTAATAATATCTTTGTTAATCTCAAGGTTTTCTATTGACCCAGATTTAAAACTAAATTTGTTCCCATCTTTTTTATCTATGTTCACTGAGATAATCTGTTCTGCATCACACACAACTGCAAGATTGGGATTGTGAGTAACAATTATGATTTGTCGTCTTTTTTTTGCTACTCTAATATATTCGACTAGTATTTTATATACGCTTTCGTTATCTAAGTTTTCTTCTGGTTGATCAATTAACAATGGCGAATCATCTTGATCAATTAATAAATAAAATATTAATAATAATGCACCTTTTTCACCTGGGGAAAGCTCGGTCAAGAGCTTATTGCCAAGCATTAATTTATAATCAGGCTCTAAATATTCTAATCCAAAAAGAAAATCATAAAAAGATAATAAATCTTTCTCTTTTATTTGCTTAGTTATTTCATTCTTCTGTGGATCATCCTTGACTCTAGTATCATTTTCTAAATTGTAAATTATATTATTCAAAAAATCGATTATTGTTACAGGATTGTTTATATCTACTTTACTTTTTATTTCTTTTAACTTCTCCGCAGCTAATTCATTTTCTCTAAATGAACCAATAACATTTTTTAATATATAATTTAAAAATTTATCATCAAAATCTTTAAAACTTAAGGATACATCAAATCTAATTTGATATTCCTTGTCAACCGTTTTATGCGTACTAATAAATTTTGCTACCGGTTCATACAATTGAGAATATGCTTTTGTAATTTCATCTTTTTTATTTAAAATATCCTTCACAATATTTATCCTATCATTACGCAATGATTGAATATCCTTTAATAGATTGTTCTCTAAATACAATAATTCATTTTTGTAATATTCTAAAGTCCCATCTTTTATTTTAGAACCTTGAATTGCTTTCTTTTTTTCTTCATACTCTTTCAAGCTTTCTTTGTATTTTTCAAATATTATTGTTGGTGCATCCAACTTTTCTTTTATTTTAGCAATATCTACTTTTAAATTTTCAATTTTATTCGCATAAGAATTATCTTTTTTAAGATCCATTTCTTCGTTATATTTTGCTAATTCTGATTTTAATGAAGTAATTTTATCGGTAATTAGTTTACTCTCGTATTTTAAAGAGATAATATCATCAATATTAATTCCGAAATCTAGTAATACTGTTTTATGTAGATTTTTAACATCGTTAAATTCTTTTTTCAATGAATCAAATGATTTCTTAGCATTTGTTAAATCAGCAATATTAATATTAATTTTTGTACTTTTTTCAATAAATTCTTTTAATTTATCTTCTAACTCTTTTATTTGTTTCTTTTTTTCATCTAAATCGGTAATATATTTAATGAGTTCGGGAGTTTTTTTACTTTTATCTGGTTCTTGAACTTTTGTTGGTTCTTTTAGTGATATTAATTCAATTTCCTTTTTATCTTTTTTATCAGTTACTATTTTTTTATAGTTTTCTGTATTTTTTATTTCAAGATTTATTATTTTCTCATTTAATAATTTTAATTTATATTGAAGATTTATAATATCTTTTTTTATTTGTTCTACAAGATAATCCTCAAGTTCTTTTAAGGAATTTTTGTTTAATCGATCTTGATAAGGTACATGGGAAAAAATTACATCTTTAAGCTCCTTCTGAAATTCATCCTCTTTTTCTTCACTTATGTTGGTGCATAAATTTTCTAAATATTTTTGTGGTATACATTTGACATTTTCCAAGTCTGAAGATTTTGGGTATTCATAAAGGGTTCTATTGGCTGGATCGCCTTTTACCCATTCTAATTCGGCTGTATAATTTTTACCTCTATTTTGAGGAAGTTTGTTAAATTTCTCTCCATTTAAAAAAGAAAATTCTTTGTGATTTTTTGAATTACCAAGTAATCCAATGGAATCTAAAATAGCGCTTTTACCGCTACCTTTATTTCCAATAATAGCTGTCAATTCATAGTTAAAGCTTATATTAATATTTTCAAACCATTTTTCGGATAATTTTGAATCTTTGTTCTTATTAATCTTTATTTCCTTTATAAACTTCGTAGGTGAACTTTTTACTCTTTCAATAATTTCAGGAATATCGCCAATAAAAATCCTAGAATCAGGTTCAAAAGTTATTTGCCTTAATCCATTAAAAGTAGTATCAGCCTTAATCCATAAAATATTATTAGAATTAGAATTATAATTTTTAATATTGTGATTGTCAGATGAGACAACTATAGGTATCTTTCTTCCTATATCTGGAAAGACAATTTTTAGGTAATCATCAATATCTGCTTTTTTCCCAACTTCTAATATATCAATACATTTATTATATTCAATATCATCTTTAATTTTATTTTTCAAATGTTCGATAGAATTAGATTTTTTACCTGCATGAACACTTACTAATCCTCCGTTTTTATGAATAATATCTGTTGCTTCCTTAAAATCAACAAACAAATTCTCGTGACCACCCCGTTCTTTAATCTCTTTTTCAGTGATATGACAACTTACTTCTATGATTTTCCAAATGTGCACAATGTCTGAATCTTCAGGGAATAATCCAATAAAATGCATTAATTCACTACCACCTAATTCTGAACATAGTTCTATACCGGGAAATATTGTTATTTTATCATTTCCTAATTGCCGCAAGCTTTTTATTCTTGCTGTATCAATAAAATGATGGTCAGTTATTGCAACAGCTATAACATTATTTTTTACTAAAGTATCTATTATGCTTTGATCAGTCACGGATTTGTCTTCATATTCAAACGAAGAAGGTGAATGGAAATGTAAATCCCATTTTCCCCAAAGCGACCCTTTTTTATTATTAATCATAATTTTAAAATTTATATTGTATATTAAAATTATTTATATCTTTCAAATAATCAAATATTAAAAATTAATTTAATTAATACGATTATTTAAAAATCCTCTTCCCTTTTTTTATGATGCTATTTGGAATGTTTGCTGATAATATATTTGAAATATATTTTTGATTTTTAAAAAAATTGTTGAAATTCAAATCTGTTTTTATTTTTCTTTCCTTTTTATATTTTAGATTCTCAATATCATAAAAGTAAAATACATGTTTGACAAATTCCTTTGTACTGTTATTCCAAATATTTAAATCTGATTTTTCGTAATAATTTTCTAGAATTTCTGTAATATTTTCTTTTTCCCATAATTTTAAATGGTCTTTTATTAGTTTTATAAATAGCGCAAAAAGACTTAAAAATATGTAATCTTTTATTTCGTTTATGTATTGGTATTTCTTTAAATATTTTAATGTTTCTTTTATTATTTCTCCTAATAAAAATATTTTATATACATCATTTACTTGAATTTTTGTTATCTTATCGTATTTATTGTCTTCGTCGAAAAGTTCATTCAATTTTCCGTATGCTAGAGCAGGTCCCAAATCTTTATCATTATAATAAAAACTAGCAATTAGCTGAGTTAGTCTTGTAATAAAAGGTCCATTCTTTATGTTTACTTGCTTTAATTCGAGTTTTCTTGCTTTCCATTCACCTTTCCTTGTCTCATAAAACAAATTCTTACTTCGAAAATATCTCTTTAGTGAATTTTGAAAATCGTCGTTTGCTACTAAATTCCATTTCTTTATTGGATTTTGTAAATTACTTCTAATTGATATTTTATGAATTATTTCTTTTCTTTTTATTGCATCATCATCAATTGTGTCAGGATTCATTTTCCCAACTTTTATTATTCTGAGCATAACACGCGCATTAATCGAGGGTTTATCTATATATCTCACGCTATGTAATGTTTGAGAACCATTTACTACTCTGGGATTTAATATCTTTAATTCCTGCCCAGGTAAATCAGGAATGATTTCTTCGCAAATCAAAGTAATCCCGTTATTACTAAAAGCAAACTCTTCTGGAAAATCTTTGAATGTATTTTTAATATTTTCATTAGGTTCTGTATTTCCCAAATCCAATCTTATGTTTCTTGCAAATAACAAATCATATGGATCTTTTTTCATATAATTAATAAAATCTATTACTTTTGCAAATACTAATATTGTTGGTACTTTAGAATCCTCTTTGCTGGGATAAAGTATATTGTTTATTCCTGTTAAATGTAAAGTTTCTGTTCTAGGCATAGCACCTTCTAAATCATCGATCATATATTGTATAATATCTTCAAGATGAATTATGTTAACATTATAGCTTTCAATATTATAACTATTATATTGTAAATCATTTTTTCTAAAGTTAGTTAAAAAGAATAATTCTACTTTCCCATCATCATATAATTCTAAAATATCTTGATATTTATGCCTCAATTCCTTTCTGACATATTTATCGATATAATTTTCTCTTCTACTTTTGTTATTGAATACTTCAGAAAAACTAATTATTTCATCATAGAAACTAGGCGGAGCTAATTTACCGTATTCCTTTGTAAATTTACTATTTAATACAAAATGTTTTACATACTCGTTATTTTGGGTAGTAAAGATTGTATCTATTTTTCCATCTCTTGCACCATCAGTGGTATAAATTTTTGTGATGTTATAAAAATACATGTTTATAAACCAAGATGGAAATGCTTCATAATCTTTAAGGTGTAGTTTTTGTTGAATATCTTTTACCCTATCTAACATTAAATCAAATAAATTTTTTTTATCGAATTGAATCGTTGATTTAATCATTTCTTGTAATTATTGATTTATAAATTTTTTAATACTGATTATTCTGTTTAAGTCTATCTTGTAATCCTAGAAGAAATACACCATTTCTAAAGAGACATTTTTCTTCTTTATTCTCAGGGTTATCAATATAAAATGGATTACTTATGCAGTCTTTAATACCTCTGAAATTTGCTTTACATATAGGAATTTCATCTAAAAAAGGGCAATCTGTTAAATCATTTTCAACAATTTTTTTTATTATTAAACTACTTGATAGTAAAAACATAAAACTATCTTTCATGCTTGTACAATGGTCCTTGCTCCCTTGTATTACCACTTTATCATTAAATTTAATTATTCCAGTTCCAAATTTATAAATTATATTTTTCCAATATAAAATATCTTCAAAATTGTCATTGTCTTTATATAAGTCAATCCCACCTTTTGTTTTTCTTAAATTGGTAATTGAAAAATTAATTATATCTCTTGTAAATTTAAAAATGTCATTTTCTTCCAGGTGTTTAATAATTGGTACGAGAACACATTCACAATGTCCGATTGAAATTTCTAAATCATTATTCATATTATGTTGGATATCAGAAGATTTTAACCAAGAATTAATTAATATAATAAAATCATTACCCTCTGAAAAATTTTTAGTATTTATATCAAACCATCTAAAAAACAATAATATTGTTTTTTCAGGTTTTAAAGTAGAAAGGCAAATTTGCATAAGTTTAAGAAGTCCTCTTGCGGTATTTGAAAATTTATTTAAACTATAAAAATACTCGAAAATAATCCAATATTCAGGTTTTATCGAAAATGGAATATTCGAATTATCTACAAAAATCCTTTCATTTATTTCATTAATTTTAATATCCGATTTTCCTAAAAATAATTGAGTTCCTAAATGTGCCATATGTTCCCTTATTACCTTAACTCCAAGTTCTAAAGTTATTCTCCCATTTGTTAATACAATACATTTATCGTTTTGATTTATCTCGACAATTTTAGAAAGATCAATAAATTTATTATAAATATATTTGCTATATGTATTTAATCTAGTAAGAGTATCTTTTCTAAGTAAAAATCCATCTTTTAATAAATCATTATCTATGTTTTTTATTTCAATCGGTATATTAATTATTTTATTACTTATAGCTGATGATGACCCGATTTTCATATAAGATAAAATAAAATCAGAATATATGGGGGCACCCCATGCGGAAGAAAAATTTTGTAAAAAATGAATATATTCGTGAACTAAAACAGAGAAAACTTTTTTCCCGTCTTCCGTTAGGTTCTCTGAGGGTGATAAAATATTTATATCTGATTCGCTGCAACCTAAGTTAATAAATATTCTTTCCCAATCGTAAAAGCTTTTACTAAAATCTGTAAATGATTTAAAATAATAGTTATCTATTGCATTCATATATAGTTTAATTATTGCTGATGTATTATTAATTATCTATTTTTTTGCCATAAAGCATCAAATACAAATTCTTTATATCTTCTTTGGAAATCAGCGTCTTGAGTGAATTTTTTATAAATTTCGGTCTGAGTGAATAAGTACTGTCCGATTAAATCTTTTATTTTATTATCAGATGTTATTTTTGCGTTTTGTCTGTCTGAATACTTAATTGCATTAATTATTTCTGTGTCAGCTTGCATTTCAGCAGGTAATTGCTCTGTTAGTATTTTGTGTACTTTATCCTTATCCGACCAATCAATATCTCCAAACCTTTGATTAAATGTCTTAATTATATTTTCTAATGTATCGAATTCGGAATCTTTAGCCCCTCCGCCTAATTTAACCGGGATTGGGTCAATAGTTCCTTTATCATCAGCTAATTTAATCTCGTTAGTACCTTCTTTGATCGGGCGGTAACTTTCCATATCAACAGATTCTAAAAGCCCTTCTGTTAAGTTATCATCATTAGGTATCTTGAGTTTAGCAACAAGCAATTTAAGAAACCACCAAAGTTGCTCCCAATATTTATTGTTAAAATCTAAAAGTTTTGCTAGGTAGCTATAAGTTCTTAAAAAAGATTTAACCTTAATTTTGAAATCAATTTTTTTATCAAGATTTAAATCATTATCAAATATATGAACAGATGAATCAATGATGGGGTCTATTATAGTTCTTTCTGCTTTGCTAATATATTTTTTAAAAAAGTCATGTACTTGTTCTTCACTGTACACTTCATATGCATCCAGTGCATCCTGTAAATCATTTAATTTATTAGGATTTGTTTCTTCACTTAGAATGGTAGCAGTATAATAAGGTTCAAAAGCTTCTTTAATATCATCTGTTGAATTGTAGAAATCCAATACAAATGTATCTCTTTTGTAAGGTTTATAGGACCTATTCAACCTGGATAAAGTTTGCACAGCCTGTACATCTCTTAACTTTTTATCTACATACATTGTATGAAGCAATGGCTGATCAAATCCGGTTTGATATTTATTCGCAACAATTAAAAATTTATACTGACTTTTTTTAAAGTTTTTTGGAATATCATTTTTGTATGATTCAAAACTATTCATTGAAACTTCGTCATATTCGATTCCTTTGTAAGTCTTCTTACCGGAGAAGGCAATTATTGCTTTAAATGGAGACTTTATCTCTTTCAGATATTCATTAAAAGCATGTTTGTATTTTATTGCTGCAATTATTCCCTTAGTTACAACCATAGCTTTTGCTTCACCATTTATTAAATATCTTACATCTTTGTGGAAATGGTCCAACATTATTTTAGCTTTTTCTGATATAGCAAACTCGTGGCCTTCTACATAAGCTCTTAATTTTTTCTGTGCCTCTTTTGTGTTGTAATCAGGGTTAGCTTCGGTTGATTTAATTAGCTTGTAAAACGAATTATACGTTGTATAATTTTGTAAAACATCAATTATAAATTCTTCATCAATAGCTTGCTTCATTGAATAGAGATGAAACGGATAATGTTTTACTTTATCTCCAACTGGAACGGGAACTCCAAATGTCTCTAAAGTTTTGTTTTTTGGTGTAGCTGTGAAAGCAAAATAAGAACCATTTTTTATCATTTTTCTGCTATCAATCAGTTCATTTATTTTATCTTCGAGAGTGGGCTCTTCCGGGTCTTCTGATTCCTCATCTTCAGTTTGTTTATTGGAAAGAACTGCATTCATTTTTGCCGCCGTTTCTCCGCTTTGACTACTATGCGCTTCATCAATGATTATTCCGAATTTCAATGAAGGCAACTCTTGCATTTCATCAAGAAGATGTGGGAAGGTTTGTATTGTGGTTATTATTACTTTTTTCTTATTGGCTATTGCTTCCCTAAGTTGATTTGTTTTACTTCCACCTTCACCTGTAATAGCTTCAACAATACCTTTAGTTTGTGAAAATTGTTTTATAGTTTCCCTGAGTTGTTTATCTAATACTATTCTATCTGTTACAACTATTGTAGAATCGAAAATATGATTTTCACCTGTGCTATCATATAAGTTTATTAATTGATGCGCAAGCCACGCAATAGAGTTAGATTTTCCTGAACCGGCAGAATGTTGTACCAAATATCTTTGTCCGATACCTTTTTCCTTAGCGTGCTGTAATATAGCTCTTACAACTGTAAGCTGATGATATCTCGGAAATATCATTTTCCGGGTAACTCTACCAGTATCTTCGTCTTTTTCTTCAAATATTTGAGCGAATTTATCAATAATATTGCTCAAAGAATCTTTACTTAATATCTGTTCCCACAAATAATGTGTTCTTAATCCATCTTTGTTTACAGGATTTCCTGCACCAAATGGTGGTAAAGGGTTTCCGTCATTTAAGCCTTTATTAAATGGAAGAAAATCAGAATTTTTATCTTTCAAATGAGAGCACATAAAAACTGATTCTGTGTCGGCAGCAAAATGTACCATACACCTACCAAAGGAAAATAATTTTTCTTTTGAATCTCTATCATTTTTATATTGTCTTATTCCATTTTGAACGGTTTGTCCCGTCAGTGAATTTTTTAATTCCATCGTAAGAATAGGTATCCCATTGAGAAATATTGTCACATCAAGTCTGTTTTCATTATCTAAGCTATATTTTAATTCTTCTGTTACAGAAAAAATATTGGAAGAATATCTTACTAAATCTCTATTGTTAAATTTTGAGGATGGTTTTCTGTAAAATAAATCTATTGTCTTATCAAGGTGTTTAATTCCTTTTCTGAGTACTTCTATAATGCCAAGCTCGTGAATTTTTTCGTCAAGACGGACAAGAAAAGCACGCTCGCCTTTCTTTTTAATCATGTCAAAAGTATCCGGTTGTGTACTTTCAATAAATTCAAATAGTTGTTTTGTGTTTAAACAAAATTCCCTGTCAAAATCAGATGAAACTGATTCTCGGTAATAATGCTCAACCTTGAGATAATTTACAATTAATTTTTGAAATCCTTTTTCTGATGTATCAGCGAATTGAAAAGTCATTGTATAATTAATTTGTTGTTTTTTAAGTAATATTCATTTTACCAGTTATTACATTGGTAATAAGAGATTCTCGATATTCTTTAAAAGTGTCTATTTCCTTATGAGCTTTTGAAATAGCTAAATCTACTTCACTACACCCATTCATAACTTCAATAATTATTTTAGTCTGTTCTTCAATTGATGGAACAATAACTTTCAGAATAGAGTATTTATCTGCTCCTATGTTTTCAATAGTAGCTTTATCAAATATTCTATTTTTCCATTCTCCAAATAAGGATGACTGCGTATATAAATAAAGAAAATCACTTAAAATCTTTTTTTCGTTTGGAGATGCTTTAATTAAGTAACCAGCAAAACAGGCTATACCCTTATAATTTTTAAATTGATATGTTTTGCCCACTGTAGCTCCACTTCTTGCAAACAAAATATCTCCTTCGCACAATAAATATTCTTTTGCCTTTTCATAAGGTAATGAACGAAATGTTTCGTCATTCAATTTCCCATTAAAGCCAAAATCAGTTATCCTTATGTATCTTGGGTGGTCTTGGTTAGCTTCTTGGGCTTCCTCGTTAGCGCCATATTTTAACTTACTTTTCAGTAAATATTTAAGGTTTAATACCTTCCAATGTTTAGGTATATTTCCTACCCAATCAATTCCGCTATATTCTAAATCCGAGTATTTCCATTGAGAGATATTTTTTGTAATTAATTTTTTCTTTCTCTCCTCTAATAGCTCAATCAAATTTTCTTTGTTTCTAATAAATTTATCTATGGTAGCAGTTTTTTTATCTAAATATTCCACTATAGCGTTTTGAACTTCAAAGGGAGGAATTATGCTATACATTCGCTTAAAATCGGTATATCGTAAAGGAATTTGACCATCTGCAATACCGTAAGAAAATCTTTCAACGTAATTTTTGTAAAATCCTGACCTGAGCATGTAATGATAAAATTTTGGATTGAGTTTAATATTCTTTCTTGGTTTCAAAACAGTACACGCGGGACTAACAATTCCTATATAATTACTTAAACCCGAAGCCCCTTGTCTGAATCGCATACTGTAAACAAGGTCGCCCGGATAAACCAAAAGATATTTTGATTTGTCAGCTGTTGATGAGTCTTTTTTGTCTAGCTCGGTTTGTTTTATTACTCCTCTGCCAATAGTAACAGAAAGTAATTCTTCAGTTTCATGTCCTCTTTCCATGCGCTCTTCAAAAATAGCAATATTAGGCAGTAATTGCCATTCATCAGGCAATTGCTTTACATAATCGTAATCAACTTGTATATATTTCTTGTATGGTTTTAAATGTAACATTAGTCTTTTACTATTTCATTTAGTATCCCTTCGGTTTCTTTTTCAAGTTCGAAGATTTCAGCTGTGATTTCTTCAATGCTGCGTGGTGGAACATAATTATAGAAATACCTCGTGAATGATATTTCATAACCCTTAACGGTTTTATTCTCGTCAATCCAGGCATCAAGTATGTGTTGTAACACTTCTCTTTTAAAATATTCTTGTATATCTTGATCAAGTGGTACGTTTTCAGTGTCTCTTAATTCGCTGTCTGCCATATAGTGTATCGTTCCGTCTTTATCTATTCTATCAATAATTTTTTTCGCATCTTCGTTTCGCCAGCTTATGTTATCTAAAATGTTTTTTGTTGCTTTAGTATCAAGTTCTAATTTTAGTTCCTTCAAGGTTTTATTAAGCAATGGTACAAATTGATTATAGTCATCAAATTGTTTATCGCCAAAATGCTTTGCCAATTTTTCGGCCGCTTGCATTATTTTAAGTTGTTCGTTCCATAATTCCTGAGATAACAATATTTTCTTGTTGGAAGGCGAAAGTTTAATTTCGTTACTGTTTAAATGTTTTTCAATTTTATCCCTGTGTTTTTTAAGTTCACTATACAAAGAATTCCCAAAATGTGAATAAGCCCATTCCATTTCATCTCTAATGGTTTTATTGTAACGAAGTGCTTCAATTGCTTCTTTTGTAAATTTTGAAGAAAGACGCAAAGGTCTTTCAACAGTAATTTTATTGTAGCCGAAATATTCATTAGGATAAATCTTAGAAATATCATTTTCAATAAAATCTATATATAATTGCGTAATTTGATTAATATGATTAGCTGTGAGTCCGCAATTCTTCTGACCTAGATTTTTGCGGAGTTTTTCATATAACTCCAGTGCATTTATTAACTGTACTTTTCCTTTGCGTTTCTCTTCTTTCCTATTAGAGAGTATCCAAATATAAGTTGGGATGCCGGTGTTATAAAAAATATTCTTTGGTAAGGCTATAATACATTCAAGCCAATCATTTTCTATAATGTATTTGCGTATTTCACTTTCACCACCCCCAGCGTCTCCAGTAAATAATGCTGAACCATTATGTACACAAGCAATACGGCTACCTAATTCAGTGTTGTGCTTCATCTTGCTTATCATATTGACCAAAAACAGAAGTTGACCATCTGATATTGTTGGTAATCCAATTTGAAAACGAGAATCTTTTATTTTTTCTTTTCCTTTTTTTCCTCTTTCATCCACGATAGAATCTTCATCTAATTTCCATGTCTTTCCATAAGGTGGATTAGATAGCATGAAATCAAATTGTAGTTGTGGGAAACCATCTTTGGAAAGGGTAGAGCCAAACTTAATATTTTCCGGTTTTTCACCTTTTATTAATATATCGCTTGTACAGATAGCAAAAGTTTCCGGGTTTATTTCCTGCCCATATAAATTAAAACCTTTTTTTCTTCCTGTAATTTCTAAAGCAAAATGTTCAGCCTCGGTCAACATACCACCGCTTCCGCATGCAGGGTCATAAATAAGATATGTACCTCGTTTAATTTTATCTTTAACTGGTTCAAAAATAATATGAGTCATTAATTTAATAATTTCCCGGGGTGTAAAGTGCTCTCCGGCTTCTTCGTTATTATCTTCATTAAACTTTCTTATCAATTCTTCGAATACGTAACCCATGCCTAAGTTTGTCAATGGAGGCAAAGTTTCACCTTTACTGTTTTTTGATTCGTTAGGGCTAAGATTAATTTCTTTGTTGCATAATTTTTCAATGAGCAGGTAAGTGACACCGGCATCTTTCATTGTTTCAAGCTGGTTACGTAATTTAAATTTGCTGATTATCTGTTGAATGTTTGAACTAAATCCATCAAGATATGCTTCCAAGTTGCTGTCAATATTATCCGAATCATCAAGAAGCTTTTCAAAAGTAAATTCAGATATATTCCAAAATGGATAACCAGTTACATCACTTAAAGCAGATTTATCATCTATCTTTTCTTTATCCATAAAACTACTTGCTTCAAGAACTTTTTCTTTTGTAGGAACAAGTAAGGTATCTAACCTTCTTAGTACAGTAAATGGGAGGATTATATCTCTATACTTTCCTCTAACAAAGACATCTCTCAAGACATCATCAGCAATGCCCCATATGAAACTAACTATTTGATTGTGTGTTTTATTATCCATTAAAAGCTAAATTAATTTATTCCGAAAAGAAATTTTATCCATTAGCAATAACAGAAAAAATCATTTTAATATAATACATTATAATAATACGTAAAATGATAAAATATTAAGCCAATAGTTTGTAATAATGTGAATTTATTAGAGTTTTAGATAATAAAATATTTTATTAGATTTACAAAAACCCTTTAAAATGAATTCATTTTTACAGATAGAAGGTCGTCACATTGAGCAATTAAATAATGAACAGTTTGTGAGATTACTTCGAATTTTGCTTTATCTTGAAGCATCAAATATTGGAGTCCCATTTTCAAGTGTTTCAGTTCCTTTAAATATTAATGCATCGGATGATGGTGAAGATGCCAGTATTGAGTGGGAACTATTTGACAAAACTGTTAATATAAGTGATTGGATTAAAAAGAATTATACAGTATTCCAATCGAAAGCATATAATATACAGCCGGTAGATTGCAGTAAAGAATTATTTGAAAAGCCAAAAGCAAATCAAACATCAAAGAAAAAGAAGAAAATATTTAAAAAAGCATTACTGAATGTTTTCAAGAAAAAAGGAAGTTATATACTTTTCGTAAAATCATCATATACACCTAAAGCAATAAACAATAGAATTAAAGCAATAAAGAATGGATTAAAAGAAATAAGAAAGAATATTGACAATATAAATGTGGATATTTACGATGCAAATAAAATCTCAATATGGTCGAATAAATATCCTCAAGCAGCTTTATTTATTTCAAGTTGTAATACAGGGTTTAAATTAAGTCCGAATTTTAAAACCTGGGAGGAATTATCAAATTATGATACTTTTAGTGGGGGTTTTATTACAAATGATAAATTAAACGAACATTTATCTGGAATATTAAAATGCTCAATTGGATTAAAAAATGTTCTTAGGATAATTGGTCTTGCTGGATTGGGTAAGACTAGATTAATCCTTGAAGCTTTTAGACCTTCAAGCGCAAATGATTTAAAGAAAGAATTATTTTCAAATTCGTTTATTTACTATAATTCTTTTGATTCAAAAAGTACTTTAATTGAAAATTTGCATTTTATTATTAGTCTTAAAACGTGTGGTACATTAATAGTAGATAATTGTGACATTGAACTACATTCAAGACTATCTGAAGAAATAAATAGGAAAGATAGTAAATTAAATCTGATAACAATTGATTTCATTGAAGACTCTCCTTATAAACCATCAGATTATAATCAAATAAAAATTGAAAATACAGATTATTTAGATGTTGTTCCGAAAATGCTTGCAAATGCCTTTCCAGAAATATCCGCACAAGATAGAGAAAAAATTAGTATTTTCGTTAATGGTTTTCCAATGTTAGCATACGAACTTGGAAGGCAGATGAAATCAAATAATCCCAATTTAGGAGTTATTACAGCTGAAAATATTGTGAATAAGATAATTTGGGGAAGAGGTAAGATTGATAAGAAGGAAAAAGCAGTGCTTACCTCTTGCTCTATATTTGATAAATTTGGGTTTTATGAAGAATATGAAGATCAAATGAAATTTATTTCGTCAAATAAAATTTTATGCAAGCTTTCTGGAAGTAAAGAAAAATCAGTCGATTTCTTTAAGAAAGTGTGTAAAAAATTTATGGGAAGAGGAATTTTAGAAAAAAGGGGACGTTTTTTAGTAATGAAACCAAAACCATTAGCCGTTACACTAGCAGCCGAATGGTGGAGAGGGATTGATAAAAAAGCATTTGATAGTATATTTGAAAAGCTAAAAGAAAATGGGCTTGATATTTATTTAAGTGATCAGATGAGATACCTTGATTTTCTACCAGAAGCTAAAGAGTTCGTATTGTATTTAAGCTCAGATAAAGGCCCTTTTGGAAAAGCGGAAACACTTAACACTGAAGAGGGTTCAAGGTTTTTCCGCTCATTAGTTGAAGTGAACCCTCAAGCGACGTGTGATACTTTGTACAGACTATATAATAATAAAAGCATAAAATATATTAAAGAAGAGGTTAATAAAGGAAGAAGAGATTTAGTTTGGGCACTACAGAAATTGTGTTGGAGAAAAGAAACATTTGAAAAAGCGGTTAAAGTATTACTGATATTTGCCGTAGGAGAAAATGAGAATTGGGCAAATAATGCTACCGGAATATTCAAGCATTTATTCCAAACTCTGCTCCCTGGAACGGAAGCATCGTTAAGTGTCCGTTTTGAAATTTTAGAATATGGTATGAGCAAATCTGATGATTATAAAAAGATAACAATTAAAGCAATAAGAAGTGCATTAAAAACACACTTTTTTACAAGGGATGTATGGGCAGAAAATCAAGGTATGTCTAAAACATTAAAAGACCACAGACCTACATACCAAGAACGAAATGAATATTGGGAGAAATGCTTGAATTTACTGAAAAATGAATGGTTAAAAGATTCAAGTATGAAATCAGAAATAGAAACAATTATTGCCGAATCAATAAGAGGTCTATCTAGTCAAGCATTCGGAAATGTAATTTTACCCTTTGTTGAAGAAATTTGCCGAATTAAAAAATATGATTGGAACGAAGCAAGAGATAACTTAAAATTGACTTTGAAATATGAAAAACCGGTATTATTAGAATCTGATTTAATAATGATAAATGAACTGATAAATAAATTAACACCAGAAGATATATTCAAACAATATGAAATATATATTAATAATCCAGGTTGGGAAGTTACAGAAGATGAAAACGGAAAATATGTTGATGGATGGAAAATAAATACAGAAAAATATGTTAAAAAATTAACTAAGGAAGAATTGAAATGGAAAGAATTAATAGATGTATTTTATGTTGGAAAACAAATTCAAGGATATTATTTTGGTGAAGAATTAGGTATGGCACTAAAAAGTAAAAATGAATATGATGATTTTATTGAAACGTCGATCGTAAAATTAAAAAGCTTAAAATTTGAGGAAAGAAATATAAGTGTATTTATTGGCTTTTTAAACGGATTGAATGATATCAGTAAAAACAATCAAATTATAAATAGATTTTTAGATTCAGAAGAATTGTTTAAGAATTCTTTTAGTTTGGCAAGCGGTATTGAATTTGAATCACATTTGTTAAAGAGATATCTTGAAACTGTTGAAAAAAAGAAAGAACACATTTTGGATTTGATTGCTTTCAAATACTGTAGAGCATTTGATAAATTCAGTGATGATGAGATTAATGATTTTATTAACAATATATTGAATTTTCAAGGAGATGGGATATATGTAAGTTTTGCACTGCTATATAATATTTTCTGGAGAAATAAATCAAGATTTAACTCTTATAAATCGCTTTTTAGAAAAATACTATTAACTGAAGACATTATTTTTGAGGTTTCTAACAAAGATCATTTGGGATTATTTGAATGGAAAGAAATAGTAGAAAAAATTATTGAAAATGAAATTGATAATGAATTAGCATTACATATTGTAAAACAAATAATTGATTTAATAAGAAAAGACGGATTAAGGTCAGATATTTATACTCAAGATGTATTAGGAATACTATTGAATAGATATTTTTCAATTGTGTGGCCTATAATAGGTGAGGCAATATTAGAAGATAGTTTTGTTTATATTCATTTAGAGCATTTACTAGGGCATAGAATATATTTAGAAAATGAAAGCTTTCCTGATGATATAAAGCAAAAGGAAAGAGAAAGAAATGGAATTTTATTTAAAAGTAATAATGAAATAGTCTTTAGTTGGTGCCTGGAAAATTCTCCGTTAGCTCCTTTAAGATTAGCTAGATATTTACCAATATTTGATGAAAATAAAGATAATAAATGGCATCCATTTACTTTTTCTTTTATTAATGAATTTGGTAAAGATATAAAAGTATTAAGTGCTATTTCTGCAAAAATGAGTACTTACTCATGGACTGGTTCTGTAGTTCCTTTACTTATAGGCGAAAAGGAATTATATAAACAACTTCTAGATCATCCTCTTTCAACTGTTAGAAAATGGGCTTTACAAAACATTGAATATATTGATAAATCTATAAAGAGAGAATCTAATGAAGACCAAGAATTGTATATTTAGTCTTAGGGGGTTTAATAGCCCCCTTCAATTAATTTTTCAAACAACTCCTTCGCATTCACCTCCTCAAAGTGTAAATCTCTTTCAATCCCTAATCCAAATTCACCTCGAAAATTTTCCAACTCTGTCTTCAAAAAGCTTCCAACTTCGGTTACTAAGATGTGACATATACCCCAGCAATAATAAGCTACTGCAAGGACTATTTAAACATCTTTGTACGGACTATCTAATAACAAGGCCTTTTTAAAATAAATAATCGCAGAATCGTGCCAGCAATTCGGCTTCGATTATCCACCCATTTAATGTATATCACACTAAAATATAAAAACATATTCCTTGATTTACTTAATCAATATGATTAATATTGCAAATATGGAGGGTCGGGGAATTCCTTTCTGTTAGTAGAACTAATATTTATAAACCTTAAAAAATACACAAAATGAAAAAGTATTTATTGCTTTTGTCATTTGTTATCTTTTTACCGGTTTTAACATTCTCACAGGATAACAATTCAAACATCTCTTGTGATTCATCCCTTTGGCAACACGTCTATAAAGCATATCGTTTAGAAGTTATTGAAGAATGCAAAACGGTGACTGGCACTATAAATCTGATAAGAAAAGAAAAAGATGGTGATTTGCATATTCAATTGAAATTAGATAAGGGACAAGGATATTTATTAAACAAAAAAAATAAAACCAGACAAAAAGGCTGTTTAGTGTTAGAACCTGTCTGTATTGGCAAAGTCACGCAGCAAAGTGCATTAGGATATTGTGATGATTATGTAAACAAAGTATATATTCCGGAAGTAGGTGAACATGTACGTGTAACTGGTAGCTATGTTTTAGATACTGAAGCTGGTCATGGTTGGAGAGAGATTCACCCGGTAACAAAAATTGAGGTAATTAAATAATAAATAGTATGAAACAAAAACATATTCTCGACATTGAAGTACAAAAAGCTGAAATTGAAGAATTGTATTCTGAAATATATTCAGGAAATAGCATTTTATTTTTGGGTGCAGGTGCTTCCATTTCCAATGATAAAAAATATTTAAGCAAACAAATAATTGATTACTACGAAGCTGAGAAAAAAATAAATTTAGGTACTGATGATATAACCGAATTTGTTGACATACTTAGTAGTTCTGAAACATTTTCACGAGATGAATTTGATTCGTATGTCGATAATTTATTAAGAAAATTAGATATAAATGACGCACATAAAATTATTACCACCCTTAATTGGAGGGAAATAATCACTACTAACTATGATTTATTAATAGAAAGAGCTTATGAAGAGAATAAAAGAGAAGGAAAAACTGAATTAGATTTAAAATTAGTTTTGAAACCAAATAATTATTTCGGTGTTTCACCGGTTAATGAACTAAAGTATATTAAATTATGCGGTTGTTTATCTGATAAGAAACAATATCCACTTGCTTTTTCAACCGAAGACTTTTATGATAGAAAAGAATTTTTTAATATTGTTTTAAAAGATTTAGTTAATACTTCATATAAAGTCAGATTTATAGCAGTTGGCTATTCTTTTAGGGATAATTTTTCTAAAAATATTCTTAAAAAATTAGATGATATAACATGGAGAAAGGGAAGATGGCTATATTGTATTGATCCTTATATCGGAAATGAAGTATTAGATTATTATGCAAGTAATAATATTTGTGTAATAAAAGATAATTGTATTGACTTCTTCAAACGATATAAAAAATGGGAAGAGAACAATTTTGAAAGACTTATAAAAACTAAAAATATTAATTTCACAAATACGATAAATAAAGAAATATCTCTCGATAATAAATTAATTTACAAATTAAATAGTTATTTAATTCAACTTAATAAGGATTGTAATGTTAAATTTATTTCTGATTCAAATTTTTATAAAGGTGAAGAGCCTAATTATTCAATAATATTAAAAGATTATGATGTTATATTAAAGAATAAATTAGATAGCAAAAAGAAATTGATTATAGATAAAATTCATTCAAAAGATTCAGATACCAATTTTATACCAATAATATTTCTTACGGGTTCTTTTGGAACGGGTAAATCAACATTTTCATATCGACTCATTAATGAATTAATAAAAGAACATGAACTAAAAGCATTAGCTTTTGAAATTATAGATAACACAAAAGTTTTTGTGGGTGATTTAAAAAACCTTTTTAATGAATCAAATGCCGAAACTATAATTCTTTTATTTAATACAGTTGAATTAGAAAGTGTTTTCGATTCCTTAAATAATATTAGAGTTCAATTAAGTACCGAACAATTTACTAAATTTTCAGTAATAATTATCGCGCCGGTTAGAGAAAATATTTTAAAGAAATATATAATCTCACACCAATTAAAAAATTATGAAGAAATTAACATTGATGCTCCATTAGAAGACGACGAAATAAATAATTTATTATTAAAACTTAAGAAATGCAGAATTATTAATTTTAGGGACAACAATGAAAAGAAATTATTACTGCAAAAAATTAAACAATCCTATTCGTCTGATTCTTTTGTAACTTTATTAAATTTAGTTACAGATGGTAAACACAGAGGTGATTTAATTGATGCATATAATGAATTAAGTGTGAAGGCAAGAAAAGCATTTCTATATACTGCCTTTCTTCACCAATACAATTTATATATGCCCGCAAGTTTGTTACGAGAAATAATGCAAGAAGATTGGGATTCATTAAGAAGAAACATTATCGAAGTTGAGGGTAAAAACATTTTAATTCAAGAGACATTATCGAATGTTAAAGGTGCTGAACCCGATTTGTATTTTAGGACTAAACATTCTTTAATATCAAAAGAATTAATCAATTTTGAATGTTCATCACGAGATGACCAATTTAAGATAATTTGTGAAATTTTTAAAAATATTAGTTCAGGTGATTTAAATTCTAGATTGTTTATAGATTTTATTAAATATGCAAGAAGAAATGAAGATTTAACCACAGCCCAGATTGATAAACTCTTCGATTTAACTTATGAAGAATTATCTTCAGAACCGTATTATTTATTCTATTATGTCGTAAATAAGCAAAAGAATAAAAACATTAAGGAATTAAAAGAAGCAATTGATATTATTTTTTATGCCGAATCTAAATTTGATTATAAGAACCATAAATTTATTCACAGAAGAGCAACATTAAATTTTGATTTGGCAAAATGCTATTTTGAACATGAAGGGCATAAACTAACTTCACAAGTAATAATGTATTTACGTGAAGCTGAAGAATTATTTGAAATTAAACAATTATTAGATCCTTGTAGTTCTTATAGCTTTATTGATTATTTAAAAATGCAAATTTGGGAACTTGACAATATTATAATGAAAGAGGTGGAAAAGTTAAGGTTAAGAATTAGAATTGAAGAAAATTTTGACTTATCTTCACGATCCGTTATAGACAGAATTGAAGAGATAAATAAATGGAAAGATAAGTATGGCTTGAAATTTATGACTAAATTATCAGAAGATGAATATATCGCACTTATGAAAAAAAATTACTCTGACCCTGAATTAATACCTTATAGCCTAATTTTACTGTATAATTATTATTTTGAAAGGGGAATTACAAATAAATGCGATGCTATTGTAAAAGAACTTGAATATTTTAATTATAATATTGAAGTGGTGAAATTTTTATTTAAGTATTATGGGAGAAATTTACATGTCAAAAATATTCGTACAGAATTTTATAATATTGTTAACAATAATCAACAGTTAGAAAAAAATGATAGTCTTAGATATTATTATTTTATGTTCATCTCGGAATGCTATAATTTTAATTTTACCGTAGCTATGAAGTATTTGAATAATATTAAAATTAAATTTTCTATATTGAATCCTGATTTTCATAGTATTTGGATAGATGAGGATACTCATAAAGCAAGAGTGTTTGAAGGATATTTATTAAAAAATACTAAAGGTTATTATGAAATAAAAGAATCTATTTTACAAAGGAGATTTCCCTTAAAAAGAAGAGGAAATCTAAATTATAATAAATTGTTATTTTCGGAAAAATATAAATTTAATCTTCATTTTTATTTATATGGTGTGGTAGCAGAAATTGTTCAATAATTATTTACATTTAGACCATATTTTCATTGAACTAATTTGGTTTCAGGAAAATCAACTTAAAAATGTTTTTTGAAACTTTTAAAAAATTTTTAAATACTTTAGTTCTATAAATAACATTGGAAGATAATTTGTATGTAAAATCACGAAGATAGAAACGAAATAAAAAATATAATTATTCATTTCATACAATTTAGTGGAATTATTATCTGTCATATCTTTGATTATTAGCATCATTATACCAATCTCATTAGGTTATTATCTAAATAAAAAATTAGAAGAATTTAAAAGTGAGCTTAATATAACCAATACTCAAAAAATGGAATTATTAAAACAAAAAATACCATATTATAATAATTTACTTGATGTATTTTATGAACTAACTAAAAAACTTAAATTTCTCAATATTTTATCGATGACTTATTATTCTGGATCACAAGACAATGATGCCAAAAAAGTAATAGATAAAAATATCGGCTAATACGAGACTTTGAAGAATAAATTTTTTACAATAACAAATAATAATATCTTAATAGATGATAAAATTAAAAAGATAATTAATAACAAAGTTAAAGAGTCGCTGAATAAGATAGTTGATGAAAATAATAATTTTTTATATAGTGAGAATAAAAAATCGGATGAATATTATGTATCATGGTCTAATTTTGAAAAACATAGTTTAACGAAGCTCGAGAACTTAATTAAAGAATTAAATAAAGAGATAAAAAATATCATTTCTGTATAATTACCGTAAATAAATTAGTTACCCTTTTTTAACATCACATTTAAACTCATCTACTTTGCTCTTAATAAATCGAAAACTATATTAATTACTCGAAACATCTACCTCCTAAATTTTCTTTTCAAAGCCATTACACATAATGTTGTCTGTATTGTAATAAAGAAAATTTGAATAAATTCAAATATTCTACCGTAATTAGTATATGTTTCGTATAGCTTTTCTCTTTTTAACGCAACAATCTCGACTGAATGTGTTAATACTGTAATATAATCGTTAAAATATTCACCAACCGAAAAAGATTCTAAATTAAAACTCAAATTATATTTAATAAGCTCCGGTTTTTCATTTTCTTCAACTAATTTACTTGCTTTCAAACCTGTGTATAAATAAGGAATAGAAGAAATAAACAAAAATATGAATAACAAGGAAAACGCCCACCAGAATTTTTCACCATACCCACTTAATATTTTATATAAAGTAGTTAGCGAAAAATATCTATAGAATTTTGGTTGTCCTAATCTCTTCATTTCCATTTCACCAAAATGAAAATCACCTGCATAGCCATAATTTCCGCTATTTTCATAGTTAATCTTTAATTGTCTATAAGTTTGTTCAATTAACGGATATAATATATTTAATTGGTTATTCATAATTTCAATTTCATCATATATAACCTTTCTTTTACCTTTTTGTGCCCATCTTATATCTGAAAACAAAAAAGAAGAAACATTTAAATTTCTTAATTTACATTTGCTTAAATCTAAAGTTCTAAATTCTACAGCTTCTGGATAAAAGAATGTTGAATATAAAAAATTAACAGTACCTTTAAAAAACAGCTCTTCATCTTCAAAACCTAAACCTACAAATCTTGTTTTTCCTATAAACGTTGTATTTACAAATGAAACATCACTTAAAAACCTATTAAAAAAGAAATCAGCTATACCACAAAATTCAGAAGATTCAAAATTGGTTTTACCCCAAAAAATATTAACTTCGAAGGTAACATTATTTTTAAACTTAACTTTGTCGAATATAGCTTTATCTCCAAAAACTGTAGACATGAATCTTACATTTTTCTTAAATTCCGTTTTATGGAATATAGTATCTTGTGTAAATATTATATCAGATAAATCAGAATCGTTTTCAAATACAACATTGGTAAAATCAGCTTTTCTGCAAAATTGGCAAGATGCGAAGTTTACACTTGATTGAAATTCTGAATTAGTAAAAAATGTTTCATCTTGAAATTTTGAAAAAGCAAAATCAACTTTATTTTTAAATTTAATAGAACAAAAATTTGTTCTTTTTTGAAATGATACATTTTGAAATTTTACAATACCACTGAATATAGCCCCAGAAAAGTCAATTTCATCTATAAAAGTATAACCTGAAAAATCGACATCTCCAATTTCGACATTAAAAAAAAATTCTTTTATTTTTATTTTTTCTAATACTTCCTCTTGTGTGAGTGGCATAATATTGAATTTATTTTATTGAATCTAATATTCTTATTTTACATATACTCCAACAAAATTCTTCTCTATTTTAAAAATGATTGTATGGGTTAATTAAAAATAGCAAATATTAGACTCCAGTAGTTTGTACCTTCATGTATCGGTCACTTCTCAAACTTGAGCAAAATCCTGTCCGATTTTCTACTTCAAAAATAGTCTCAAACTTCTTAAAAACCTTAAATATTTATGGCTTTACATGATGACAATTGTATAACGCATTAAACTACTACATTTATTTGGCAATTAGCAAAAACCTACTAAACATTTATTTTTTCTAGAGGGCACAGGTTAGCATTTAATATCTCAGAATTTTCGAACATTAAAAAACAGAGACTATACTAAAATTCAATATAGTCTCATATATATTTCAATTCTTCCAATTTACCATTCTATCCAAAGCAACATTATAAGCGCGAGCTTTGATTTGATACCCATCTCCGAACCAAATTGTGTTCAGCCTTTTATCTCGGTTTTGTTTTGTCACTTTGTGATCAACATACTCTGTAACGCCGTTGTACGCCGACCAGAGCGTTCCTGCAACACTTTTTTCGGTGTTACCTACACCTTGCTCAAAGAAATATTTTGACCAATCACGATTCTTATTAGCAGTTTCAAGTGCATATTCATCTTCCAAGTTCTTAGGGTCAGGAAAAACTCCGTAGAGATAATCATCGATAGTTTTATTGGATAATTCTACACTGGTCATTCTCTGAAAAGATTTTTCAATTTCGGAATATTTGTTATCTATTAAACCCAGCAGTTTCGGAATATCTTTCAACCTTTCCTTAATATCCTTCTGGTGCCATACTGTATAACTGAATCCGTTGTTCAAAGCCATCGTTAAAGTATTATTACACACAACTCTAACAGGTGTAAATTTTACCTGAACACCACTCGAAGCATCATGGGAATTCGAAAGCAGTAAATACTTATCCACGATATCATTTCCTATAACACGCATTTGTTCAGGTAATTTAGCCAGTATCCAAATTACTTTTCCGTTAAGCAAAGCTCCTGCTGTGTGGTAAATCGCTTTCTTCTCACCGACGATTGAATCGAAGAACTCAAATGCTTCTGAGTTTTGAAGTACGGTGTAATTTTTTCCGACGACACCCAGAACCACAGGTTTTCCTGCACTGTCTAATCTAGTTGTTGAGAAAGTATCCTTTACTATTGAGTTATCTTTTAAATACAATTGTTGTTTTTCAACTTTCCAATTTAAACTCGCCGATGTAATCGCTTCAGCTGATGTAGCAGGACCATCCAGCCTCGTGCCGAGTCCGTGCCATGGGACTTCACCAAAGTACATCATTGAAGCTTTTCCATTTTCTATTAAAATCTCATGTGACATGTTTTTTTATTTTAATTTATGAAAAATTATTAATTTATTACATTCTATTTAATTTTTAGTGACTTTTGCCTGAACACCGGTATCTTTAGCTTTTGTTAATAGGTTCAGAATCTAAGTTTAATATTTTTAATGCTGTTAATTGAAATTGACGGTTTTTTTTACTCATTTTCTATTTTGCGTGAATTTTTTGCTATTAATAAGATTAAGGAGACTTTTACGCCTCCTTAATCAAATATTCAAGACCTGCACTTTTGTATGAATAACGCCACTCCAATTTTATTTTCATCGATAGCTTCTCCAAGTTCTGATTTAATTAATTGAGCTTCACGCATAGACTGTAACATCATTTTGTATTCTTCGCTGACACTATCTTCAGGAGCATGTTGTTCAGATGTTCCGTTAGATACAATTTCAACTTGATAATCTGTAGTAGACTTTTTTCCATTCACACTTACTTTTTTCGTAATCAAGATTTCAGAAAATTTCTTGAGTTTATTCGCCGTTATAAAATCTACTACTGATTCAGGTGCGAAGAAACTGTACTCCGTGCCTTCTGATTCAACTGTGTACCGATACCATTGGCCGACCGAACTTTTACCTGTCTGGTATTCACTTTGAAGTAGTTTAATTTTAGTTGGAACATTGTAGGCAAGTTCAAGTTTTGGCTTGTTGCCGTTATTATTACTCATATTTGAAAAACCTCCTTTCAATTAAGTTTATAATAGAATTTAGATTCCTGGCTTACGACATCAACACCATCCGGTACTTCACCTGTAAGTTTAATCTGTTCTTTAATCTTTTTCAAATCAGGTTCTTGTGTCTCAGGTATTTTCCGAATTAAACCGGCATCAGCTTTTTCGTAGAATAATTCTTCGTTAGTAATCTCAATTTTATCCTGAGACTTGCGAAGTCCTATAAGTCCAGCAGGTAGTGACATAGACTTAATTTCTCTCGTTCGTAGGTATTCTTCCATTCTGCCTGAGAGGAAATCGATTTGAGATTGTTTCTGATTTGATTTGTGTGCAAGCCAGGTTTCGATTTCCTGCATTAGCTTTTCAGCAGTTGATTTGTACTGACCGATTTCGTCTTCAAGATATTTTATTCTCCAAAGAAACTTGGCGAATAATACCTGCGGGTCGTCTGAGTTAATGAATTCACCTTGTTCAATATCATCCGGAAAGATTTCATCGATTAATTCAGTGAGCTTCGCGCGCTCTTCATCGGTGAATACTGTTTCGGTTTTATCAAGAAGTTGCAATCCATCGTTCGCTGTGATTTCGGTGATGTCGTTTAGTTTGTTGGCTGTGTTATTCATTTTTTTCGTTCCTTTACCTTCCTGTTAATTAACTCAGCCAGTAGAATTTGTAATGTGAGAAGGATTAGTTTCTTTCCCAACTCTTTAAGAACTATTGGTGTTATTAACATTTGATTTATCCTCCTTCCTTGGTTTTGATTTGTGAGGTAATTTGAGTTTATCTTTTTCATTTATTTGTTTCAACGCTTTCAATAACTCGATACCTAATTCCAATAGCACGTCCTTTGTTTCTTTTGTGATTTTAGGTTTTTTCATAGGCTTTAATTTTGAGATTTGAAAATTCTGTGATTTTAAAATAGACCTTCCCTGAAAGAATTGAAGTTAGAACCAGAGCTTGAACCACTAAAAACATTTTCCTCTTCCAACATGCCTACGCGGTACTCAAGCTCGTGAAGCTGTTCATACACTTCATCGAGAACGAAACGTTTCATTAAATCTATGTCCATATTTTCCTCAATTAACCTCTTGTCATGCATAGTGTCTTTTTTTTCTGAGTCCCATTCGGGTGGAGCTTCTAAAGAATTCAAATTAATTGAACGCTTCGACTTTGGGTTCTTCAGTTTATCGATTATCATTAAAGGTTCAGGATATTGGATGTTTGATATATCAACTTCTTCAAGCCCGTAGTCTATTATTATGGTGCAAGGTATTTGGATTAAGAAGTCATTATACTTCAAATTATATATACCATGTACGAATCCATCTTTTTTCGTGTACAACAAACTCAGCTCAAAGTTTTGATTGATATATGTCTGGTCGGTTGAACTAAAACTGTTACAGCCATCCGGATGTCTATGTATCACTACTTTATAACTGGAATCCTTTTCATCAGGCTGATAATCAATTGAAGCATGAGCTACTATTTGTTTCGGGATATAAAATTCTTCAGAAAGGAAAAGTGTTTCATCATCTCGCTCAGATATGTTCGTTACAATTGAGAATTCGCTTTCATCTTTTATTTTACCGGCGATTTGATTACAAATTAAAAGTAGCTTTAGTGGAACAATCACTTCCATATGTTTTAGTACTTTAATACCTGATTCCCACGCTTCTTTTTTCTGCTCTTCGAATTTAGCTTCGATTACTTTTCCTTTTGTAATTTCTTTATTTGTTTTATCGGATTGTTCTTTTGTCTTCATTTATTTTAAGAAATAAGATTTAAAATTGATTTTACATTTAAGTTTACCGTTCTGTTGATTGGCTTTTTAACCAGGAGCATTTCTATAATTCCAATTGCACTCAAAACTTGTGGCGTTCCAAAGAAACTGGGAACGACAGTATAACTATTGTCTTCACCCCAACGGCCTGATATGAAATCATTTATACTGATAGTACCTTCCATGCCGTCATATCCTAATTTTATATAGCTCGGGAAGACGAATTCATTTTTCTTTTCTTTACTTAACGCGAGAGAATCCTTTAATTTCGTTGTATCAGAGCAATCAAAAATGTAGTTTGTCCCGTTTAATTTTTTTAAATCATCTACTGAAAAATATTCTTCGTAAGTAATTACAAGTACATCGCGTCTGCGTTCCATGATTAACTCTTTAACTGCTTTAGTTTTGTATTGTCCGATGTGAGAGAGTTTAAATAAGGTTCGGTTGAGATTCGATGGCTCTATTTTATCTGGGTCAAACAGGATTAATGTACCACAGCCTAATAAAGCCAAATCTACAGCAATCCAGTTTCCTATTCCTCCCAACCCAACCACTATGGCTGTGCTTTGGGAAAAATCTTCTACGATTGAATTCTGCCGGTTGTTTATTTCTGTTATAAGTGATGATGTTATGCTGCCTTCCATTGGTCTGTGTCCTTTCTGGTTGTAGAGTTAATCGTTGGAGTGTAGTAGCACGAATCAAGATGGACAGATTCATAACAAACTGAAATCTCATTTAGAAGTTCAAGTAGTTTATAAGAATCATCTAGAGGTATTTCTCGTCCTTCAAAAGTACCCACGCATGCGACACCAAAATTTTTAGTATCAACATTCGGATGATGGCCTTCCGAAGAAATTTTGACAGTGCCTATAGTCACGATTGGATGTAAAATATTTACGTAGATGGAACGAAGACTACAAACGGGCACCTCATATTCCTTTATAATACCTTTTTTGTCATATCCTAAAATAACATCATACATCGGAGAGTAAT
>Ga0182011_10000324_pt1 | contig 41110 bp, 41 predicted proteins | sample 711E1DmetaG_FD_120481 | JGI IMG/M metagenome (GOLD analysis project Ga0182011, IMG submission 120481) | Permafrost microbial communities from Stordalen Mire, Sweden - 711E1D metaG | ecosystem: Environmental > Terrestrial > Soil > Wetlands > Permafrost | place: Sweden: Stordalen | collected...
CAGACATGAAGGGACAGCAGGTCGCTGCCAATGACAAAACCGCTACCCACAACAATGTTTCTGCAGATCCTAAATTCAAGGATCACAATATGCACAAAGATGCAGACATGAAATCACACGATGTGTCCGCTCATGACAGCACAGTTACCCACACCAAGGTTTGTGCAGACCCTCAGTGCTCCTGTCATGACATGCACAAGGATACACAGATGAAAGGACCGCAGGTCGCCGCCCATGACAAAACCGCTACCCACAACAATGTTTCTGCAGATCCAAAGTTCAAGGATCATAATATGCACAAAGATGCAGACATGAAAGGACAGCAGGTCGCTGCCAATGACAAAACCGCTACCCACAACGAGGTTTCCGCCGATGCAAAACTTGCCGCCCATAATCTGACGGAAATTCACGAACAGATCTCCGTTGCACTTGCCGGAGCAAAGTTCCCGGTCAATACTCCTGCAGACCTTATTTCAGCATTCCCCGACGGGGCATCCACAAAATGCCATTCAGGAAATCTCACGATGACTGCCGGTGAAGCCGGAAAACTGCTCAGGGCAACCGACTTCCCCTTCGCCAATGCAAAGGCAGTGGCTGACGTAATCGTCCAGCGGGCAAGCCTATAATTTCCCTTTTTTTAGCAGGCATTCAATACCTCTCAGAGTATGACAGGTTTTCCCGGGCCCTTGCGGGTATGCCTCTTCTGTTCTGCTGCTGATAACCGGAACGGTAGATAAACCTGCCCGTGTGTTGCAAAAAACGAATCAAGAGGATCACTCACTTCCCATGTTATCAAAAAAACCTGCTCCGGAGAGATCTTCTTTTCAGGTGATGATCTCCCCAAAGGGGGGGCGGGGGCGCATTGCGATGCCCCCGTATGAACTGAATTGGAAATTTCCCTGCGATTGCTTACAGGTATAATACGGCACAATCGCAACCGGGAGATGCCATGGCGGCAGGAGCAGAGCTCAAAAGAGCGTCATAATTACTATCAAATGATTTCTCCAGGGCAAAAAAACCCGGTCCGGTATGATCGGGAGGATGCAGGTCTTATAACCATATCCCCGCTGACAGGGTACTGCCGGCATGCTTGCTTTCTCCGTCATGAAATACCGGGAGTCTGACGTAAGCACGGGCTAAAAAAAAGTTCTTCTTTTCATTTCAGCGAGAGAAAAAATGTACTTTTTGCGGATGCTAAAAAAAGCGATTTGCCAATTACCCGGAGGGCTGTCACCTTACGCTGGTTTGGAGAACAGCGATAAAACACCGGCGGCGATCACAATCAGTCCCGCACCAATAATTACAATTTTCAGCAATATGACCGTGAAAGCAATGACGATTGCGCATGCAACCAGCACCAGTCCAAGAATAATCGCACCCAATCCAAGCAAAAAGTTCATGAATCAATCCATCTCCTTACTGAATGAGAGATACTTCACTTTTGATATTTATGGGTTGATATGCTGCCATATCGCGAAACGGCCCGTAACTCATGGACCCGAAAGCAGGCATCGCGACTTTCATTATGATCATCTCATCACTCATCACAACCATTTTCAGTCGCGATCATGACCATGCCTGAAAATTTAATCCAAATCAGTCATACCTTGATTTTATCTTTTTTATCAGATTGGGATCGAAAAAATTTACCGGCTGTTTTTCTCTGAATCATAAAAACAAATGTTTGTTAAGGTATGTTTCCTGCAGGTATCCTGTTTACATCCCTCCGGGAATCGGTTCTGGGGTGCCCCACCGCCACAATCCCCGCCGACGGGTAAATCCCATGGGCCGACGTAAGCCCGGGCCGGAAAACCGCCCCCGTCCATGGCATCTCCGGATGCACAACCCCCGTGATCAGGGGGTCCCGGTCTATCGGGGGAAAGAAGAGGGCGACCCTCAAATTCTTTACCCTCCAGACCCCATCTTACCTCCATGAACCTCATCCGGATCGCAATCATTGTCGGTCTCATCCTCACCTTCATTGTCTCACTTACCGCGTACCCGGTGCTCCCGGATACCGTGGTGTCGCACTGGAACGCCGCGGGAGTTCCAGACGGCACTATGGGAAAGCTCGCGGGCATCGGGCTTGTCCCGGTCATCATGGTTGCGCTGGTGGCGCTGCTTGCGTTTCTCCCCCGCATCGATCCTCTCTGGAAAAATTATGCCGCTTTCCGGAACTGGTACGATGGCTTCATCCTCATATTTGTGTTGTTCATGCTGGCGGTCCAGTGCCTGATTATCCTCTGGAGTCTCGGGCACCCTGTCAGCATAAACCTGCTCATGCCGGTCCTGGTGGGGATCCTCTTCCTCTATACCGGGTTTTTCCTCGAGAGGACTGAACCAAACTGGTTTGCCGGGATCCGGACACCCTGGACGCTCAGCAGTGCAACGGTCTGGAAGAAAACACACCTGGTCGGCGGGAAATTATTCAAAATTGCCGGCATCGTCAGTTGTGCCGGTGCGGTATTTCCGGATTTTGCCATCTGGTTCATCCTGGTCCCGGCGCTCGGAACAGCTCTTGTCACGGTTGTCTATTCCTGGTACGCCTTCCAGAAGGAGAGGGAAAATTCCTGAAAAAATCAGATACATTTTTTCGGGGGATCTCCAGAATCCCGTGTTGTTCGTCTGTTTTATCCGTCCGTTATCCCTCAAATTTTCCAAAACCAGGATGCTCTCATCCACACAATTCAAAAAAATCCGGTGCGAAAACATTTTGGCCATAAAAAAATTCCCGAAAAAAACGTTACAAAATTTTAAAAAAAACCTGCAAAGTGTCGGGAAAGAACAAAATTACTCTTTTTCAACCAACACTCTTTCGCCGTGGCAAATCTTTTTGGATACAATGACCCGGTTGCCGGAAATAGGGTGCGTGGATGTGGCCGGACTGCGGGCAGATGCAAAGGGATGATGGCGGCGGATTGATTTCCTGCGAATACCAGCGCAATTGAAGCCCCTTTTCAAACCATGATAATAATTATCAGCTCCATCTCATCTGCCAGTAAAGGTACATTGCGTGAAGATCGGTAAAAAAAGGTGAGTGGTTATCGATCTCTTCTTCGTATCAATATAATTCCGCCAATTACCGCTAATAGTGCAATCCATGGAGGGAGGGGTTGTCCTTTAGCTTCCTTTTCTATCTGCTTTTGAGCATCCTCTTGTATCTGCTTTTGATGGGCCCACGAAGTTGATTGTTGTGCTGCACCAGAAGTTGTATGCCATTCCCATGGAGAATTGCCGCTCATTGTTCCATCAGGAGCAATCGTTCCCGAAAATGTCGCAGTATACCCCGGGTTATAGGGTCCGGAATAGGTCGTGATAATAGTTATCTGATCCCCTACGACCTGTCCGGTAATTGTTTCGGAAGTTTCACCTTTATTCACGTACGGTGAATTGCCAGCCGGAAGGCCACCATACCCTGTGAATGTGCCATCCGCGTATTCACCGGTAATTGCCAGATCATGGGACCAGGTTCCTTCCGCCGCGGTTCCTGTCAACAACCACGTATACGAGCCTCTCACATCCCACATGGAATTTGGGGTCCCCGAGGAATTTGAGGAATTTGTGTCCGCGGCCACAATTCCTGAAAACATGGCAAACAATACTACTCCCATTAATCCGCACAAAATCAGTCGGTTTCTCATTGCTTCTCATCCCGTTTACCCATAAGAATAAAGTCCGGAAAATCTCCATTGCTTTTAAAGCGACATTCCCTCGAAATCAGTATGCGTTAAATCACCAATCAGAAAGATAATATTTAAAAATATGCTTTCCATGGCATCCTGTTTGCAGGGTTATCTTGTCCGGATGTGCCCGGACTGTGGGCAGATGGAGAGGATTAAACCCGCCTTCCTTTCCTCACCCCAAATAACCCGGCTCAACACGATCGCATCAATTCCCGCCGGAGAACGAACAAATATTCCGGCCCGGATTCCGCGTTTTTACGAATTGTTCCCTCATGAGAACAGGAGGTGAGGGAATCGAGGTACAACGGGACACGATAAGGGCCCGGATTTTTTCAGGGGAGATGATTCACGGCGCAGGATAACCCGGCTGGCAGCAGACCGCTCACCAACCGGTCAACGGCCACTACCCGGGATTCCTTCCCCATTCCGGCGCAGGGTTTCCCGGATCCGGGAAGATTACAGAACCGAAAAATGCCGCGGGTATTCCCCAATCTCATCCGGTAACTGTTAAATAATGATGAAGGTAATATTCGCGTACGCCATAAGCCCGGCCTGCACCAGCACCGGATACGGTCATCCCGTGCACGGTGACGGGATAGGGATCCTCCCGATATTTTCTGTCGGGCAGGTATTTTGCGATCCCGGCCGATCGTGCACAACGTGGCCCCGGGCGCGGAGAAAAACCATCATGAGACTGCCCCGCATGAACCTCACGAGCTGGATACTGGTGGGCTTCACCCTCGGGATTCTCACCGGGCTGGTCTTTGGTGATCTCTGCTCAGTCATGGAACCCTTCAGCGAAGCCTTTATCAAGACCTGGCAGATCACGATCCTGCCGTCCGTTGCCCTCTCCCTTATTGTCGGCATCGGGGGCCTGAAGCGGGACACCGCAAAAGCCATTGCCCTCAAAGCCTGCCTGATCCTCCTGCTGATCTGGGTGATCGGCGTCGTGGGATATTTCTCGTTCCAGCTGGCATTTCCCCCCCGTGCGGAAGCCTCGTTCTTCAGCACCCAGGACCTGGCTGCAAAAACCGATCTCAACCTCATCGACCAGTTCATACCGTCAAATCCCTTCATGTCCTTGTCGGACGGGATTATCCCTGCCACCGTGCTCTTCTGCCTCTTCCTGGGCTTTGCCCTGATGCTGGACGACGGGAGCGGGCCGGTCGTGAACCTGCTCCGGTCCCTGCTGCGGGCGCTCGACCGCATGACCCACATCATTGCCCTGACCTTTCCCGTTGGCATCTTTGTCATCACGGCCGTCATGGCCGGGACCCTGACCATCGAGGGTTTTCTGGAACTCCAGGTATTTTTGATCACCCTCGCCGCTGCCGCCATCCTGCTTGGCCTCGTCGTCATGCCCCTGCTGGTCACCTGTTTCACCAGCTTCCATTACCGGGACATCCTTGCCGCCTCATCCCGGGCCATGCTCCTCGCCTTCTCGACCGGCACGGAATTCATCACCCTGCCGCTGATCACGGACGGTGTGGAGAAGCTCTTCCAGAGCCGGGCCAGTAATCCCGGATCCGGCAGCAGGAGTGATGCGGACCGGGCTGGTGAACCGGTACAGGACCCCGGACGGGGCAATGTCCGGTCGTACAGCGAGATCCTGGTGCCCGTGGCCTATACTTTCCCGCTGCTGGGAGGGCTTGTCCCCTTCCTCTTCATCCTCTTCGTGGCCTGGCTGTACCAGAACCCGCTGGATCTCCTGTCGCAGCTCCAGCTCGTCGTGGTGGGGATCCCCAGTTTCTTTGGCTCATCCAAGCTCGCGGTGGCATCGCTCCTGGACCTGATGCACCTCCCCGCAGACGCGTACAACCTGTACATCAGCTCGGGGATCCTGCGCCAGGCCTTCGTGGCACCCTTGAGCGTCATCTCGATCTTCTCGTTCACCACCATCACCATCGCCCTCACCACGAACCGGGCCCGGTTCCGGTGGAAGCGGGCGATCATGGCCCTCGTAGTCGTCATCCTGCTCGCCGCACTCCTGATTGCCGGGCTGCACGCGGGCTTCACAGCGTTGCTGGCCGGTACGTATCACGGGGGCGACCAGATCTCCCAGATTGAGCTGCCCCTTGATCCGGCAGGAAACCGGCTTGACCGTGTCGTGAACACGACGGTCTACCTGCACAAGGAGGATGTCCCGGCCGTCGTTCCGGTAGCCTTCGGCACAAGAGATGAGGTCCGGCAGATCCGGGAGCGGGGAGTGCTCCGGGTCGGGTACAACAGCAACAATATCCCGTTCGTATTCTTCAACGGCAGGGGCGAACTGGTGGGATATGACGTGGAGATGGCCTACGACCTGGCCCGGGCTATGAATGTCTCCCGGATAGAGTTCGTCCCGGTCACGGGGGCCACCCTTGCCGAATCCCTCGACAGCGGCTACTGCGACATCATCATGTCTGCGGTCGTGGTGAATGCTGAAAGGCTCGACCAGATGAAATTCACCGACCCGGTCGTTACCGTCCACCTTGGGTTCGTTATACCGGATGGGAAAAAGGCGGAGTTCACGAAGCTGGATACCGTGAAGAAGATGGACGGCCTGCGGGTTGCAGTCTTCAACAACACGGCGCTTGTTACGGCAGCTCACCGGCTGCTTCCCAACGCAACCATAGTCCCCATTGACTCGCGGGAGGACTTCTTCGAGAAGGGAAAGGCGGATGCCCTTATGGTTCCCGCCGAGGAAGGATACCCCATGACCCTGGAGTACCCGTTCTTCGATGTGGCCATCATCGAGCCCTACGATTCCTATCAGATGATGTACGGATACCCGGTTGCCCGGGACAGCAGCGAATCCTACCTCCTCGCGCTGAACTACTGGATCACGATGGAGAAGGACTACGGGATGCTTGACAAAAAGTACGATTACTGGGTGCTCGGTAAAATTCCGGGTGCGGTCGAACCCCGCTGGTCCGTGGTGCAAAACGTGCTGCACTGGACGACATGATCGTCTTTCATCCGGCAAAGAGACGTGACTGCCGGGGCATTGCCCCGTAAAAGGGACAGCGGTACACCTGCGCAGCGTATCTCAGATCCCGGCCCTGGCCCCCCCACCGGCGCAGGAGTACCCACTTCCCTCACTATCCTGACCTGACGTGGCCACTTTACGTACCGACATACCACCGATCCACCAAAACAGGCCTTCCCTTCATTCCAGCGTACCCCCACCCGTTGAAAACAGATCGCACGTCCCATGGCGTTTATCAGCCCGGATTTGGATCGCTGTCATGAAAAAACCATGAGGAGCTCGTATCGGGCGCAAAAATCTTCTCATTGTACCGTTTTTTCTGGATTCCCCGGATTTGGGAATGCCGGGATGGTATCATATTACGGGTCCCCGAAGGAGATGAAATACTCCCGGAGTACTATTCTATGGCAGTACCCCATCAGGTGATCGCCGATCGTGGGGTGCCCTGTTACCACCAACCCGGGCAGACGTGTAACCACATGGGGCGACATAAGCCCGGGCCGGAAAACAGGCCTTCCCTTTATCAGGGAATGGGCTGGCTCTGTGCCCCGGTTTTCCCCCGGGAGAAAATCCCTGTTTTTTCGTGTTGACTCCTGCTGTGCCCCCACGGGAGGACCGGCCAGTCCCGCAGCCGGGGAATATTATCTGTCCGGCCCGAAAGCCGGAAAAATTGAGAGGTCCCACATCCTGTAAAGAAGTATCTGTCGTTTCACCGGGCCTTGAGCGTGAACGTATCTCCGGTTTCCCACATACCGGTCGCCGGGTTGAGCACTTTCTGGATCCCGTAAAATGTCCTGCTGTCTTCATGAACGGTGACGACAAGATACCCGACTCTCTGATCCTTCTGGGAGATGGGAGTGAGCGGGTATTGTAACGTAAGAGCCGGGTTGGCAGACGCGGGTTCGAAACCCTGCATGGGTGCCCCGCCATTCCCGCTGACGATCTGCGTGAGGCCTGATGATTCGGCCCGGACATAGAGGTGGGCATGCCCGCAGAAATAGGCAGAGACGTGGTTTTCGAGCATGCTGTTCCAGAACGTGTCGCGCTCTGCAGGATATGTCGGGAGGCTGTAGGGGATATCTTCCGTATCATTGTCCACAAGATACGCGGGGGAATGCCCGAAGACGAACATAAATGGCCGGGTATCCTCCTTAAGCTGCCCGTCAACCCAGCTCTGGTTCACTGTCTCTTTTTTGCCATTGTGCACGACATAATTGTCGTTAAGGATAAATTTTGCACCATTATGGGTAAAAGAATACGTCAGTTTCTCCTCGCCGGGCGGGCCGTTCGCCGGCATACCGGATGCAACGGTGGTACGATAGGCGTCAAGCAGGCGTTCATCAGTATGGTAAAGACCATCCTCATGATTTCCCCGGATAACATACAGCGGGATTCCCGTATCCGTGGAATAATTATGGATGGGAGAGACTGCGTCCTCCCAGTTCCCGAACTGGCCCGTGTAATTATTCTGCATCGGGGACGCGTTGGTCAGGAGTCCCCCGCTGACCAGGTCGCCGATGTACAGGGCCAGGTCGGGTTTCTCTGCAGCAATGGCCTTTGCAATCGGGCTCAGAGCCGGGCTGATGCCGGTTGTCGTATTCACCGCGGGGTCGGGGGAGTCCCCGAATACCACGAATTTCCAGGCCGGGGATACGGGGGATGTCGCGGTTCCGGCCACGTTCTCAACCGTCATGGTCTCATTGATATCGAGATACCGGCCATTCTCCCGGGTGTAGTTAGGCCAGGTAACATTCATCCCGCCATTCGGGTCACCCGTCTTTGCAAACCGGGTCCAGAGGTCAACGACGCTCGCAGCAACTGCCGGATCCGGTTTTATTCCCGACACCCCGAAGAGCATAAACGTCTCGCTGCCATGGAAGGCCCCGTTGGGCTGCCCGGGCAGGATATAACTGTACCGGTACAGGTACGTGTCCGGGCTGATATCTCCCAGGGAACCTGCCGCATACTTCACTGAGTCGGAAAAGTCGTAGTCCGTCATGATCTGCGCAAGGCGGAGCTGGACTTCGGCTGTCGAGTTGGCGGGATATTTCAAAAGGACCGTATCGGCATCTTTCCCGAACCTGCCCTTCATGAAGCTCACATATTCCGGGACAGTCATGTTGGCGCCCGAGGATAGCGTGGTCCCGTCATTGGCATTGCTCCCGATCATAAGGGGGACCGGGTTCTCCCTGTGGAGAAGGTAAAGGTTATCCAGGGAGTCGGGGAGGATCCACCCGTCGACCGTTGGCTCGAAGAGGACGGTATGGGTAGTCCAGAACCCGGCAGATGGCGATGGTGTTGCATTGATCAGGGCTTCGGGGCTGAGCTTGCGCATCTGTGCAATTGCATCCGGACCCGCGTACCCGAGGCCCTGTGCGTACTCCACGCCGGATTGTTCGGCGTCGGCTTTGGGATGCGTGGCGTTGATGATTGCCCCGTTTGCCCAGAAGGGACCGCTCTCGACAATTGCCTGCGAAAAGAGCCCTTTGCTTGTCGGGCTGGCAACGTGTACAAGGACGCTCTCCGCTCCTGCCGACTGCCCGAAGATGGTCACCCGTGACGGGTCGCCGCCGAACTTGTCGATATTGCGCTGAACCCAGGAAAGAGCTGCCTGCTGGTCGAGAATCCCGTAGTTGCCCGAGGCGTTGTGCGGGGACTCGGCGTCGAGCTGGGGATGGGCAAGGAACCCGAGGGCACCGAGCCGGTAATTTGGCGTGACCACGATAACGCCTTTCTCTGCAAGGGTGGTGCCATTATACACCGGCATGGAGAAGGCCACGTCCTTGAAGCCGCCGCCATAAAAGAAGACCATGACCGGCAGTTTCTCATCAGCGCTTTTTGCCGGGGTCCAGACATTGAGGTACAGGCAGTCCTCGCTCATGTTCAGCGGAGCCGGGGATGCCGGCTGGGGGCAGGTTGCCGAATATTGTTTCGTATCTTTTACGCCGTCCCATGGCTGTACAGCTGCAGGAGGTTTCCACCGCAGCCCGCCGGTCGGGGGAGCTGCAAACGGGATCCCGAGGTAAACCCGGATGCCGTTCTGGTCTGTACCTGAAACAGAGCCGGCGTCCGTCTTCACTAGAGCGGATGCTGGTTCCTTCTGGGCACATCCTGCCAGAAATGAAAACCCGATGAGAATAATGCAGATTACCAGAACACACCCTGTCAGCTTATTTGTTTCCATACGGTTGCACTACCTTTAATTGTTAATTGAAGAACCAGGTGTTTGCAGGAGGGAGGCAGATCTTCGCACAATCCGCTGCTCCCGATCATCCAGAAAATAACCCGGAGATTTTTTTGAGAATATTACGCTGCGATGCATTAATCCTTCGTATCCCCCAAATGACCAATAATTTCCTTTCATGAGCAGGAGAGCGGCCCGTCAGCCAACCTCCGCCAGCAGGGGTGCCCCTCCTCCACGATCCCCAACGACAGGTAAACCTGCTGTAGCCAATGTGACCCTCCACCCCCAAAACAGGGATCTCTTGATTTCAGCCTGCCGCAGGTTGATTCCGAAAAAGATCCCCCGTACTGACAGGCCCCTATTGACAGGATCAGAGATATGCCGGTTCTCTGATGTAAAATGAGAGAGAGAGGACCGTGAATGCAGAAAAACTGACATAGTTTTTTACAAAACTGACATGGCCGGACCTCCGTAATGAGGATTTAAAAGGTCGCCAAGGCCAGGATTTCCCCATTCACGGGATGAGGTGGCGCCAAACCTGAGGTATGGTTACCCACTCTGCGATCAGAGAATCCTGCTCCCGGATCACCCAGGAAAATTGATAAATACGATTAGTCACACAAATATGATAAGTATGAAAAGTACGAAATTCGACAAAGAGGATCTGGTGAGCGACCTGGTTGCACCACGGACAGAGAAGACCAGGCACCTCTTCGGCAGCGTGAAGGTCGGCGAGCGCGGGCAGGTCGTCATCCCCAAGGAAGCCCGGGAGATCTTCGATATCAAGCCGGGAGATATCCTGCTGGTGCTTGGCGATGTGGAACGCGGTATTGCACTCGTGAAAGCCGATGCCCTCCAGGAATTCGCACGCCGGATCCTGGACAGCGCAAACAGGCCGGATGAATAAGGGGAAAAATCATGAAAATTGTCGTACTGAACGGCAGCCCGAAAGGCGATGTCAGCGTCACGATGCAGTATATTGCGTACATCCGGAAAAAATTCCCGGACCATGAGTATGAGATTCTCAATGTGGCGCAGGAGATTAAAAAAATCGAAAAGGATCCAGCAGTCTGGAACAGGATGATTGCGAGTGTCCGGTCTGCAGACCTTGTCTTCTGGGCATTCCCGCTCTATTTCCTGCTCGTCTGCGCCCAGTACAAGCGGTTCATTGAACTCATCGCTGAGCGCGGTGCACAGGATGCGTTTTTTGGTAAATATGCCGCCGGGCTCTCGACCTCGATCCATTTCTTCGACCAGACCGCCCATGCCTACATCCATGCGGTCTGCGACGACCTCGGCATGAAGTACCTCGGGTTTTATTCCGCGGAAATGCATGATCTCCTCAAGGAGGAGGAACGATTACGCCTGGAGAAATTCACATCCATCCTCTTCACCGCAGTACAGGAAAAGATGCCGGTCCAGCGGGAGAACTCACCGCTTGTCTGGCCGTCGTTGTCATATATCCCGGGAACTACCCGGAAGATAATCCAGAACGGATCAAAGAAAGTCCTCATCCTCACTGACGATAATAGTAGTTCAGATAACCTTGCGGCAATGACCGACCGGCTCCTGAAAAGCTTTTCAGGTACCGCAGAGATGTTCAACCTGCATGACGTACCCATAAAGGGGGGGTGCCTCGGATGCTGCCAGTGTGGCTATGACAATACCTGTGTCTATACCGACGGGTACGTTGACTTTTACAAGAACAAACTGGTACCGGCAGATATCATTATTATCGCAGGTTCGGTGCACGACCGTTACCTCTCGTCTGCATGGAAGCAGTTCTTCGACCGGAGTTTTTTCAAAGGACATACCCCCGGCCTCAAGGGCAAACAGATCGGCTTTGTGATTGCAGGTCCTTTCAGCCAGATTCCCTGCCTTAAGGAAGCGCTCGCTGCATGGGCAGACAATGGCAGGTGCCATGCATGTTTTGTCACCGACGAAGTGCAGGTATCCGGAGACCTCGATGCCCTTCTCGACAGCATGGCAGCCCGTCTCGTGCAGGGTGCAAAAGCAGGGTACATTCCCCCGCATACGTTCTATGCAGTGGGCGGCCACAAGATATTCCGTGATAACATCTACGCGGGGATGAGGTTCGTGTTCCAGGCAGATTACCGGTACTATTGCGATCACGGCTTGTTCGATTTCCCGCAGGCTGAGCTGAAGACCCGGCTCCTGAATGCCGTTTTCGTACCATTGGTACGGTTCCCCGGGTTCCGGAAAAAAATGTTTGCCGATATGAAACATCACATGATCGAGCCCTTTAAGGCCGTGCTTAAGGATGCCTGAGGTTTTCCGGAGAATACGATGAAAAACGCGTGAATTCTGCCGGGATTCGTTCCCCTGATCGTTTATGGAATACTCGCAGGAACTTCCGAGGCGGGCGTTATCATTGCACTCGGTATTGCTCTGGTTGTCACTATCATTACCGGGTTCTCAGATCTCAGAAAAGGCAGGATCCTGAGCTGGGCAACCCTCGCACTGTTCGGCTCCCTGTTCATCGCTGTCGGCATCTTGGGCATGACCTGAATACTTCCGGGTATGGGAATGCTCATGTATGCAGCGCTCGCTCTGGTCACTTTCGGATCTATCCTTGCAAAAACCCCCTTCACCCTGCAGTATGCACGGGAGATGGTGGACTATAAACTCTGGGAAAACCCGGTTTTTATCCGGGTAAATGTCCTGATGACGGGGGTCTGGGGGAGAATCTTTATGATCAATCTCATCCTGAGTTATCTCACCTTCGCATCCCCGCAGGCTGTCGGAGGGATTGCTTCGCCCCTGACGTACTTTTTCTTATTGCCGGGATCGTCTTCACTATCTGGTACCCCGGGAATCTGATGAAACATCGTTCTCCGGCATCAGAGTAAAGGGGTCCGTAACGCTGGCCGGGGCATCCCCCTACATCCTGCCACCTCCCTGACATGGCCTCCCCTCACTGGCGCATGGGTGCCCTTATACAAGAATCCCTGCCTAAAGGAAAAATACAGGTACGGACGGAAGCCGGATCCGGGAAACAGACTTCCCTTTCACCTGAGCCCTCCCGCACAAACCGGCACCGCATCATAACCCGGTCCAACCCTCAGGGTTAAATCCTCTGAAACGAATGTTGAATTAATGGAATATAATTCAGTCCCGATTGAACGCCAGAAAAAACTGGCGGTACTCATCGATGCAGATAACGCCCAGGCAAGCATCATTAAAAACCTGCTTGACGAAGTTGCCAAATATGGCGTGGCTTCCGTGAAAAGGATCTACGGCAACTGGACGACACCCCAGCTCCAGGGATGGAAAGACGTACTTTTGTCAAATTCGATCATCCCGATCCAGCAGTTCAACTACACAACAAAAAAAAATGCAACGGACAGCGCCCTGATCATCGATGCAATGGACCTGCTCCATGCGGGAAACCTGGACGGTTTCTGCCTGGTATCGAGCGACAGCGATTTTACCCGGCTTGCCTCACGGATCCGGGAATCCGGCCTGATGGTCTACGGGTTCGGCGAGGAGAAAACACCGAAGGCATTTGTCGATGCATGTGACAAATTCATTTACACGGAGATCCTGCGGCCAACGGAACCCGCCGGGGCTGCCCCGCCGGTGTACCGGGATGCAACGGTTTTCAAGGACATGAAAAAGGACCAGAAATTTTTGAAATTGTTAAAGAACAGTGTCGAAGATTCATCGGATGAACAGGGCTGGGCCGAACTCGGTCTCGTCGGGCAGAACATCCAGAAGAAAAGCCCGGAATTCGATGCACGAAATTACGGGTTCAAAAAATTTTACGAACTCATACACTCTCTGGACCTGTTCGAAGAAGATGAACGGCAATCGAAGGACCAGGTAGGAAAGATCATCTATATCCGGGAACGGGTGAAAAAATACCGGAAATAGGCAGACGCACATTCACGTTCATAAGCCGGGGAGCCCCGGGACGCATCATCCCAGCCTTGACTGGAATTCCCCGAAAAAACGATTATATCATCACGCAGATACAATGGATCATAAGGAATCCGGGTGTAACCATGAAACAGACCTCCGCGATCAGCAATTCCGAACTCGATGAGATCGTCAGCCGGATCGTTGAGATTGCACAGCCGGAACAGGTCCTCGTCTTCGGCTCCACCGCACGGGGCACGACCGGCCCGCACAGCGATCTCGATATCCTCATCATCAAGACCGGCAGGTACAATGCACGGAAAGTTGCCGGCCTGATCTACCAGCGGATGCGGGGAATAGCCCGGTCGATCGATCTCGTCATTGTAACCCCGCAGCAGGTAAAAGATAACCGGAACTCTCCGTTCAGTGTCCTGTACCCCGCGCTGCGGGAAGGCAGGGTCTTATATGAAAGGAAAAAAGCGCTCTCCTGACAACCCGACCGGATGGATAGCCCGGGCAAAAAGTTCCCTTACCCTTGCTGCCGCCAGAACCCCGGGCGTTCTCTACGAAGACCTCTGTTTCCCGGCACAGCAGGCAGCAGAAAAAGCGCTCAAGGCAGTCTTCGTTTCCAAAAAAATCCCCTACCAGTACACCCATGATATCAATGCCCTCCTGTCAGGCCTTGAGTATCAGGGAGTTGAAATTCCCCTGCCATTGTGGGATGCGGTCACGCTCACGTCTTTTGCCTCCGATACCCGCTACCCGGGGACCGCAACTCCCGTAACAAAGGAAGAGTATCATGAAGCAGTCCGGCTCGCACAGGAAGTTCTCCGCTGGGCCGAGGAACAGACCGGTTGAGCGGGCCTGTTCAATTCCCTGTCAGTAAAACAAAAAGACCCCGGGTTTTTCTGTGGTATGTGCCCCTGCCCATATTCCGGCCAATTCCCCGCCGGAATAGTACAGCAATCCGCTTTCTCCGGGCACGATACAGGTATCCGGCAGCCGATCGCAGGTGAAAAATGCCGTTTCCCCGGACAATAGTGTCATTTTTCCGAGAAACTGTGACAGACCTGCCGGAAAAACAGGGAAACTGGGACTGAAATTACCTCTGTTGACTGCACCCCCTGTCATCCCGGAAAATGATCATCTGTCGGTCGTATCGAACCGTTCGAAGAAGCAACTTTCCCCGACCGATTGTTTTTCACCGGGTCTGAGGGCAAGAATATGGCTTACACCCGATCGACCGGCCCCCGATTGCTTCCTTCCCGTACCGTGCGCACACGGTTTTTCCGCCAGGGTCATGTTCTCATGATTCTTTTTGCAGATACATCTTTTCGGTCTCACGATCCTAACCGCAGACCGGTACAGATGCAACATAAAAAGTCGTATATAGTTTCTGTTTGCAATCAGGGTGTTATCAGATATATCAGCGTAAGCGGTTCCCGGCCCGGGTGCACGGGAATGAGGTGGCAAGGAGCATGAAAACGGTTTTTGTTACGCCTGAACTGTGTATCGGGTGCAGGCACTGCGAGGTCGCGTGTGCGATCGAACACGCGAAGAGCAAAAAATTATTCGATGCAGTCTTGGAAGAGAAACGGTCGCAGCCGCGGATTTATGTGGAGACTGGAATGCATTACCTGACTTTTCCCAACCGGTGCCGGCACTGCGATCCGGCACCGTGCATGCAGGTCTGCCCGACCGAAGCACTGGTGCGGGACGACGGCACCGGGTCTGTCCTGGTCCGGTACGAACGGTGCATCGGGTGTGCGGTCTGCGCAATGGCCTGCCCGTTCGGCATCATCCGGTTCAACAGAGTGCATCAGCTGGATACGGACCGCGAGGTCAATGCGAAATGCGATAACTGCATCGAGCGGCAGAGGGCCGGGACCATCCCTGCCTGTGCCGAGGCATGCAAGACCGGTGCCCTGACATTTGGTGACGCAGACCAGCTGATCCGTTCCAGCAGGAGGGACTTCACCCTGCGGCTGATCAAAGCGGGTGAGACCGGGACCGATGTGGAAAAGATGCCGGCAAACATCCGGGCATACCGGGCAATCATGGCAGAACTGGCTGAATTACAAGGGGAGAACTAAAGGGGGGAGGAAAAAATGTACGATTCAAATGCAGGAAAGAAAATTGCTGAAAAGCGGGCGCTTGACAAGACCGACCAGGAGATTATGGTAAAATCCATGGAAGACGGTATCGAAACCGTCTGGGATCGTTTTGCCGACCAGCAGCCGCAGTGCGGGTTCGGGAATCTCGGCGTCTGCTGCAACCGGTGTGCCATGGGGCCCTGCCGGACCGAGCCGTTCGGGAAAAAACCAACCCGGGGCACCTGCGGCGCGGATGCCGACCTCATTGTCGCGCGGAACCTGCTTGACGATCTTACCACCGGCGCTGCCGCCCATTCGGATCACGGGCGCGAAGTCGTCGAGGCCATGCTCGCGACCGCGGAAGGCCGGGCGCAGGGGTACCAGATCCTCGACGAGGGCAAGCAGCACGTAGTCGCAACGGAGTACGGCATAAAAACGGCCGGCCGGAAAAAAGAAGAGGTCGCCGGCGAGCTTGCCCGGGCGCTGCTCGAAGAGTATGGGACGCTCAAAAACAGGATCCAGATGACCGAGCGTGCCCCCCAGAAAACCAAAGATGCGTGGAAGAAGGCGGGAATTATGCCCCGCAGTGTCGACCGCGAAGTCGTGGAGGCAATGCACCGGATCCATATGGGCGTTGATGCGGATTACGCAAACATCCTCCTGCACGCGATGAGAACGGCTCTTTCCGACGGGTGGGGCGGCTCGATGATGGGAACCGATGCCTCCGATATCCTCTTTGGGACCCCGACGCCCCTGAAGGCGTGGATAAACCTTGGTACGATCAGCAGGGACAAGGTCAATATCGTCCTCCACGGGCATAACCCGGTCCTCTCCGATATGATCGTGAAGGCGGCAGAGGATCCGGGCCTCCTGAAACGTGCAAAGGACGCCGGCGCAAAAGGTATCAACCTTGCCGGGATGTGCTGTACCGGGAACGAACTCCTCATGCGGCATGGCATCCCCCTTGCCGGCAGTTTCTTCGACCAGGAACTGGTGATTGCGACCGGGGCAATTGAGGCCATGGTGATCGATTACCAGTGCATCTTCCCTGCGGTAACCCAGACAGCCGGCTGTTACCACACAAAAGTCGTGACCACCAGCCGGAAGGCGAAGATCCCGGGCTCCATATACAAGGAGTTCCGGCCGGAGACCGGCCTTGATACGGCAAAGGAGATCATCGGGCTTGCGATCGACAACTTCGCGAACCGGAACCCGGACCGGGTCAGGATCCCGGACAAGCCGATGCAGCTGATGTCGGGCTTTTCGGAAGAAGCGATACGGAAGGCACTCGGCGGAACGTACAAGCCGCTGATCGATGCCATCGTTGCCGGGAAGATCAAAGGGGCTGTCGGCATTGTCGGCTGCAACAACCCGAAGATCAAACAGGACTACGGCCATGTCACGCTCGCAAAAGAGCTGATAAAGCGGGATATCCTTGTTGTCGAGACCGGGTGTGCTGCGATTGCATGCGGGAAGGCGGGCCTGCTCGTTCCCGAAGCAGCAGACATGGCGGGACCCGGGCTCAAGGCAGTCTGCAACGCGCTCGGTATCCCGCCGGTGCTCCACATGGGCTCCTGCGTTGACTGCTCGCGTATCCTCGTGCTTGCCGCAAACATCGCAAAGGAACTCAATGTCGGTATCAGCGATCTCCCGCTGGGCGGGGCCGCACCCGAATGGTATTCGCAGAAAGCGATCTCGATCGGGACGTACTTCGTCGCATCCGGCGTTTACACGGTCCTTGGCATCGCGCCCAAGATCTTCGGCAGCGCGAATGTGACCAACCTTCTCGCCAGCCAGCTCACCGGTATCGTGAGTGCCTCGTTTGCCGTTGAACCCGACCCGGTCAAGGCCGCCGACCTGCTCGAGGCCGAGATCAACCGGAAGAGAAAGGCACTCGGGATCTGATCGGGCGACATCGGATAATCCATTTTTTTTGAGGACACCATGGACGAACCAACGCTCGATGCAATTATTGCCCGGTATGAAGCCCCGTCCGGCAGGCTTCTGGGAATCCTCGGGGAGATCCAGGACCAGGAAGGGTACATTCCCCGGGAAACGCTTGGGATGCTCGCAGAAAAACTGGACGTGCGCCTCTCGCAGCTCTACAGCCTTGCCACCTTCTACTCCTATTTCAGCCTGACACCGGTCGGGGAGCATGTCATCACGGTCTGCATGGGTACTGCCTGCCATGTCAAAGGCGCCCCGGCAATCCTGGAGGCCCTTGAAGGCATGCTGGGAATAAAAAGCGATACGTCGGTGGATGGCAAGTTTTCCATCACCACTGAGGACAGGAAATTCACGCTGGCAATCGCCCGGTGCTTCGGCGCCTGCAGTATGGCGCCGGTCCTCCGGATTGACGGGAATCTCTATGGCTATGCAACGAAGGAAAACCTCCCGGCAATCCTCGGGGAGTACGGGTGGGAGCCATGAAGATCACATCGGCGGCCGACCTGGAGACGGTACGGCAGGCCGGGTTGCAGAAACTCCAGCCCGTTAAACCCCGTATTGCGGTAGGCCTTGCCACCTGCGGGATCGCGGTGGGCGGCAGCCGGGTGTACGAACGCCTGAGGGAGATCATTAAAAGGGACGGCCTGGATATTATCCTGACGAAAACAGGGTGTATCGGTTACTGTAAGGAAGAACCGCTCGTGAACATCACGATCCCGAATAAACCGCTTGTGATCCTGCACAAGGTCACCGAAGCCGATGCAGAGGAGATCATAAAACTGGTCCAAAAGGGAAAGGTACCGGCTGACAAAGCCCTGTGCCGGGTCCCGTCATGGGATCATGTCACGGGATGCATCCTTGAGTACGGAAAGGGATTTACCAAAATCCCGCTCTACGGAAAGGTCCCGTTCTTCAAGGGCCAGCAGAAAGTGATCCTGCGGGACGCCGGCCTGATCAACCCGGAAGATATCGACGAGTACATCGCGGTGGGCGGCTATAAGGCAGCCATAAAGGCGCTGACCGGGAAGGATTCTGAGACCGTCATTAAGGAAGTAGAGAAGTCCGGGCTCCGGGGACGCGGGGGTGCCGGTTTTCCTACCGGCCTCAAGTGGCGGATCACCCGGGACGCGAAGGCCGAAAAAAAATACATCATCTGCAATGCCGACGAGGGCGATCCCGGGGCGTACATGAACCGGAACGAGATGGAGAGCGACCCCCACATGCTCATCGAGGGCATGATCATCGGGGCGTATGCTATGGGTGCCCCCGATGGTCTCATCTACATCCGGGCAGAATACCCGCTTGCCATCAAACGGCTCAAACTCGCCATCGGGCAGGCACGGGAGTACGGGCTCCTTGGCAACAACATCTTCGGAACGAATTTCTCGTTCGATATCGGGATCGCGACCGGTGCCGGCGCATTCGTCTGCGGAGAATCGACAGCGCTCGTGGCCTCCATCGAGGGAAGGACCGGCCGGCCCCATCCCCGCCCACCGCGGCTGACCGATATCGGGGGCGGGCTCTTCGGGTACCCCACGGACCTCAATAATGTCGAGACCTGGTGCAATGTGCCGGTCATCATTATCAATGGCAGCGACTGGTACGCCCGTATCGGCTCAAAGGACAACACCGGCACCAAGGTCTTCTCCCTTGTCGGGAAAGTCGACCGGGTCGGCCTCGTGGAAGTGCCGCTCGGGACAACGCTCAACACGATTGTGTCCGATATCGGCAATGGAGGGGCCAACAATAAGAAAGTAAAGGCCGTCCAGACCGGTGGCCCATCGGGAGGCTGCATCCCGTTCCGGTTGTTCGATACCCCCATGGACTTCGAGAACCTCAACAAGGCCGGATCGATCATGGGCTCCGGTGGCATCGTCGTTATGGACGAGGACACGGACATGGTGGATATTGCCCGCTTCTTCATCAACTTCGCTACCGGCGAGTCCTGCGGGAAATGCATTCCCTGCCGGGAGGGACTCAAACACTCGCTCCTCCTCCTCAACCGGATCCTGGCAAAGAAGGGTACCAAAAAAGATATCGAGACCCTTGCACTCCTGTCCGACACTATCGTTGCAACATCGTTGTGCGGGCTTGGCCAGACGGCTCCTAACCCGGTGCTGACAACCCTTGCGTATTTCCGGGAAGAATACGACGCACTGGTGAAACCATGACACCCGGGGAAGTCAGCAGCACGGATGGACAAAAGAAACAGGTTGAGGTAAGGATCAACGGGAAAAAATACCCCGCGGATGAAGGGGAGATCATTCTCGGGATCGCAGTCAGGGAGAAGATCGCGATCCCGCATCTCTGCTACGAACCGTCCCTTGTCCCGTACGGTGCCTGCCGGCTCTGCATGGTCGAGGTGGTAAAACGCGGGAAGCGGGAGCTGACCACATCCTGCACGCTCCAGGCAGCAGAAGGGCTGGAGGTTGTTACCGATACGCCGGAGATTGTGAAACACCGCTCCATCCTGTTCGAGCTCTATCTTGCTGAGGCGCCCAAATCAGATGTGATCAAAGCGATGGCGGCCCGGTACGGGGTGACGAAGACCCGGTTCCTGAAAAAGCTCGATACCACGGATTCGCTGGGCAACAAGTGTATCCTCTGCGGGCTGTGCGTGCGGGCATGCAACGAGATCATGGGTGCAGGCGCGATCGGCTTTGTCAACCGGGGACCGTACACGGTCGTCAACACACCGTATTTTGAACCAACAAAGGACTGCTACGGGTGCGGGGCCTGCGTGAAGGTCTGCCCCACGAATGCCGTTGAGATGGAAGATGCCGGGGGTATGAGGATCATGAAGTCGTGGAGTGAGACTAAAGTCCCGCTGCTTCGGTGCGACTGCTGTGGAAAATATTATGCTCCAAAAGGACTCGCGATTTCAATCCTGGCACGGATCACCCCGTCCCTGAAAGAAGAGACAGCTGCACTCTGCCCGGAGTGCCGGGGAAAGCGGATAGCCCGGGAGGAGATCCTCGCAGGAAGCGGCGGTGCGGGCAACCATGGCTGATCCCCGGACCGACCGGGAAAAGATGGCCGGTGCTGCACGGAAGCTCAGGGAGCACACCCGTCCGGGGGAGGGTCGGGGATTTCGGACCGTCATCACCGGGAAAGGCGGGGTCGGAAAAACCACGATCACAGCACTCCTTGCCCACCTTTTTGCTGAAAAAGGGTTTACCACCCTCGCCGTGGATGAGGACCCGCAGATGAACCTGCCCTATGCTGTCGGTATCCCGCGGGAAGAGAGCGACCGGATCGTCCCGCTTGCAAAAAATTTCGATTACGTGGAGGAGAAGACCGGCGCCCGCCCCGGCGCCGGGTGGGGGCTGATGCTGAAACTGAACCCGGATGTCTCGGACGTGGTGACGCGGTTTGGGGCAAAGGGCCCGGGCGGGGTGAACCTCCTTGTCATGGGCACGGTCGAGCAGGCAGCCGGCGGCTGCCTCTGCCCGGAAAATACGCTCCTCGAGGCAGTGATCCGGTACATCAACCTCCGTGAAGGCGAGGTGATCCTGATGGATACCCCGGCGGGGGTGGAGCATTTCGGCAGGACCATTGCCCGGGGATTTGACCAGGCACTGCTGATCACCGACCCGACGTTCAATGCCGTGCAGGTTGTCAGGCATGCAGCACAGCTCGCAAAGGATCTCGGCATCCGCTCGGTGTATCTCGTCATCAACAGGATCCGCTCGGAAAATGATGTCCGCAAAGTACAGGAACTCATGGGCGATTCCATGGACCTCTTTTCAGGACAGTTTTACCTCCCGTATGACGAGAGCCTGATCGCATGCGAACCCGATGTCAGGCCGCTCCTGGCCGGGGTATCACCATTTATCAATTCCCTCAGGGCCCTTCAGGCAAGGCTGGAACACTCCGGTGGGGACCCGGAAAAATTACCCGAGGAGGGGAAATAATTAAAAAAATCCTGCGGCCCGACGCTGGTTCCCCTTACCGGCGCGGGGGGTGCCCATTTCCCTCGCCATCCTGATACGACGTAGCCACTCCAAGTACTGACGTAAGTCAGAACCGGAAAACAGGCCTTCTTTCATTTTCAGCCTCTATTGAGGGCATTTCTCCCGGCATCCGGGACAGCCCGGCAACCGGAAGCGCAGCAAACGCATAAAAAGATCGCGCGTTGATATTGCATACGGAGGATCACGATGGTGAAACTTACCCATGAGATCAGGGAATCGCTGGCTGCTGCGAAGTTGGCATTTTTCGCAACGTCCGCAAAGGACCGGACGCCCAACGTCGTCCCTATCGGAGCGTTCAGGGTCCTGGATGATGCAACGCTGCTCATCTCGGACCAGTTCTTCAACAAGACGCTCGCAAACATGAAGGAGAACCCGAAGGCAGCTATCTCCTGGTGGGGGGAGAAGGGCGGCTACCAGATCAAGGGTGACGTAACGATTCACACCGAAGGCGAGATCTGGCAGCAGGATGTTGCATGGATGAAGGAGCTCCGGCCGAGCCTGAAGCCGAAGGGTGCCATTGTCCTGAAGATCACGGGGGTTTACACCGTAGTACCCGGCCCGGAACCCGGGAAGAAGATCCTCTGAACCGCGGGGACGTGGTACCAGTGAATTCACGGAATGTTTTACTTATTACCGTCCTGCTTGCTGCAGGTACGCTCCTGCAGTATTTTATCTCCCCGCTCGGCCTTCTGCTCACCCCGGACGTGATCACTGCATTCTTCTGTCTGGGGATTATCCTCATCCGGCCGAAGATCCACGAGGCACTGGGTATCGGTATCGTTGCCGGTTTCCTGTCCATGCTGGTCCCCGGTTCCATCCTGCCCTGGGCAAACCTGATCAGCGGGCCGGCAGGCGCGTACGCATGTTATTTTGTTTATGAGTCCTACCGGAACGGGAGAGATTTCGCCCCGCTCTTCACGACATTTTCCGCCACACTGGTGAGCGGCTGTGCCTTTATTGCAGTCGCGTCGGCCTTTATCTTCGGGACAATCCTTTCCCGGTTCGGAAATTTCGGGGCATTTATCGGGGCATACTTTCCCATCATCATCGGTACGGCAGTGCTGAATGCTGTCATCGTGCAGGTCCTCGTGCTCCTCGCCGCCAGGGTGACGGCGCGGGGACCGGCATAACCGGACCCCCTGCTTCCCCTTACTTTCGTAGGATCGAAGCATAAATCTGCATCGCCCGGAACCGGCCCCCCCTCACCAGCGCAGGAATGCCCCGGGGCGCAGAACTCTACCGACACGAAACCCGCCATCGCGATCCGTTCCGTTACGGTTCTTCAGGGACTCTGGACCATGTCCAAAAGAGCCCGCATCTCCCGGGCCAGTTCCACCGGCTTCTCCTCAGCCACGAAATGCCCGGCATCGGAAAACCGGACAACCCGGGCATGGGGGAATGCGCTGATCCACTGGTTCAGTTCCTTCTCGCGGAATGCGATATCCCGCATCCCCCATGCAAGAAGGATGTTCTTCCCAAAAAGAGCGCTGCGCTGCTCCCAGAGAGACGACAACCATGCGGAAGATCCGATGATCGCACCGGGAAAGACCCAGCACCCCTTCCGTTCGCGGGGTTCGGCCAGCGCCATGAGGTACTGCCGGTGGATTGCCGGGGTCAGCCGGCGGCGGTCCCCGAATACGGCCGGCATGATCGTGCCGGCAAAAAAATTGTGGTTCCGGATCAGCCACCGGCCGACAGGCCCTCCGACAAATCTGCTGAACGCCTGGTAGTACCAGTCGGATGCAACCGACCAGAGCCAGGTGTTGGTGATGACGATGTTTCTCACCTTCCCCGGGTTGTTGATAGCATAGGAGAGCCCAATCGGCCCGCCCCAGTCCCCGACAACGAACGTGATGTTTTCAAGGCCGAGCGAATCGAGCAGCAGCGCAAGGTTTTTGGCATGCTCCTCCGGCAGGTAGGTCCAGTCCTCCGGTTTGTCGGACAGCCCGAAGCCGATATGATCGGGGGCAATACACCGGTAGGTTGCTGAAAAATCCTTGATCAGGTTCCGGAACAGGAACGACCAGGCGGGGTTGCCGTGAACAAAAACGATCGGGTCCCCGGATCCCTCGTCCACGTACTGCAGGTTTCCCGCAGGTACAGGGAAATAATGCGGTCTGAAGGGGTACTCCCTGATATCAAGCCATGCAGGTGTCATCAGGGATACCATCGTGCCGTATCTTAAAAAGACCTCGCATCCGGGCGGATATCCATAAGCGGCCAGGGTGCAGCCCGGCGCGGGTCAATCCGGTGGGATACCCTAAAAACGTCCCTGATTCCTGTTCTCAAAAACAATAGCTGCGAATTATATAGTAGTCAAAGGTTTTTTTATTACCCTGTTCACCCCATCTCACTGCATGGAACCATTAAAAAAGACCGGAAAATTTCCCCTTCTTCCCGTTCTTGCGGGATTGATGATACTTATATTCCTCCTCGTTACTGCAGGATGCGCCGGTAAGTCACCGGTACCCTCCGAACTGCCATTGAACGGGACCGGATGGATCCTGACGGGATATGTCTCCAATGGCACATCCCTGCACCCCCTGAATGGTACCTTAGTCACCATGGTTTTTAGCGATCCCGGGCATATCACCGGTTCGGCCGGGTGTAACCACTACTTTGCCAGCTACGGGATAAAGGGCACGACAATCACGATTGGACAGGCAGGATCTACGGAAATGTACTGCACCGGCCCGGGCGTTATGCAGCAGGAGAGTACCTATCTTATGATGCTTGGCAGGGCTTCATCGGTCATGGCCGGAAATGATACCCTCACCATCGCAGATGCAACGGGCATGACGATCCTCTCGTTTGCCCGGATTATTCCGCCCGCACCGGAACCCTTTGTCGGGACAAACTGGACGCTTGACTCATTCTCCACGGCTGATGCAGTCTCATCGGTTACTGCCGGAACAACCATCACTGCCATCTTTGATGAGAACGGAAGTGTTACCGGTTCTGCCGGGTGCAACCGCTACTTCGCATCGTATAACGTGACGGGAACCTCGCTGTCGATCGGCGCGACGGGTTCAACCATGATGTATTGCACCGGCCCGGGCGTTATGCAGCAGGAGAGTACCTATCTTACTTCCCTCAGCAGGGCAGCAGTCTTCACCATCACCGGTGACCGGCTGATCCTGGCGGACGCAAATAGTGCAACAATTCTCTCCTTCACAAAGGAATCCTGACGGGAATAAGGGGCCCGATCTTTTTTCTCTTGTCACCCCTGTGTCAATCCTGTGTTTTTCCCTTGGTCACAGCCCGGCCCCGGCCCTTTTCACCGGCGAAGGGGTGATCCGGGATAACCAATTCCGCTAACATAGCAAGCCCTTCTGGCTCGTCTGCAAGGCTCGCTCCAGCTCATCCCGGAAAAATAAAAAAGGATTGGATCCGGTCTTTACATCAGCCCGACCTGCTGCATCAGGGACATCTTATCATAGAATAATTTCTCTTCTATGATCTCCCCGTTCTTCCAGTGGGCTACCGTGCAGAACTCGACCTTGAACTTTTTTCCCGTGGGGGGAATGACCTTTCCGTCAGGACCGGTCATCGTACCCGAGAATGTCCCGGTGAATTCAGCCACCGAGCAGGTATAATCACCCTCGCCGAAAAAAATCTTGTAAGGCCGGTTCCCTACCTTGTTGTCGGGGAAGGCTTTGAAGAAAGCAACAGCCTCGTCCTTGTGGGACGGCCGGCTGTGGGTCGGTAATGCCTGGCCCGGCCAGAATACATCGACCTCTTGTGCATGGCGTTTCTCGAAGACTGCCCAGTCCTGGGCATTCCAGGAATCGTCCAGCGTCTGCATGAGACGCATATTTTCTTTTACCGTTGACATGTATGGTTCTCCTGATGGTTGAACCATATACCTGATAGGGGGATAAGGATTGGGTAACGTTACAAAAAACATTACATTTTTTTACCTCGGTGCATTTCGCTTTTTTCCGGGAAACCCGGCCTCGGCAAAAAGGAGAGCTCTGTCCGGCGATCTCCTGTCGTGGGGTGCTCCTAAAACGCACTCTCCTTTCTGACGTAAACAACCCACGTACTGACGTAAGCATGAGCGGCAAAAACAGGCCTTCCTTTCATTTACGTGAGGGGCGGCCAGACCTGAAATTCCAGGAAAAACCGCGGTTTTTTCTGTGTCAGCCTGCCATAGATCCATCCGGGAAGATATCAGTCATCCAAACGGGCCCAAATTAGTATGATATCCCGCATGGATTCCAAAACGTGAAAGACCAGAAATTTCAGGAATTTTCCCGAAAACAGGTATGGTTTTTTGAGAACCTGACATGGTTTTCCGGTGACGGCCCACTCAAATCCAGGCCCCCGTCATCAGAGAAACGGTAGAGGGGGAATGCAGGTCTCATGACCAGGATCCCGGCTGCCTCCAGCGTACCGGGGATTATTTTTCATGGAATTCAATGAAGCATTTAAGAACCAGGAGAAGGTAATGAACAACTCGAATGAAGGGATCAAAGCAGGAATCAGCAATTTCCACGCTCATTGCCGAGGTTCTCATGGTCGTACTGATCTGTCTCGCTACCGGCGTAGCGTATGTGATGCTGTTCCAGTTCCCTTCCCTTGATAGGATCCCGATGGTTGCCGTGGATATAACAACGAGCGGGAACCAGGTTTTCCTCCTGCATAAAAGCGGGGATGCCCTTACCAGTGGTACGTTCTATGTCACGGTCAACGGTAACCGGGTGGCGGACGCGAATGTCAGTCTTGCCGGGGGTGCATACCCGTGGTCTCCGGGAGAGCAGCTCGTGGTAACCTATGCCGGGACCAGCGCGATCCGGGATGTGAACCTGATCTACGCAGGACCCCGGGGACCGGTCGTGCTCGCTTCAGCCTATTTCCCCGGGCCGGTAAGTAACAGTACGCCCGTCAACAGAACGACAACAGGATCGATTGCGGTAACTTCAGCTCCGGCCGGGGCTGGTATCCGGCTGGATACTTCTGGTACCGGCAGTGTCACACCAGCCATGCTGACCAATGTATCGCCCGGCCAGCACCGGATTGATCTCGACCTTACCGGGTATTACCCGGCAAACAGCACGGTATCCGTCACTACCGGCAGTACCGTGAATGCAGACTTTACTCTCGTGAAGGAAATAACCAACGGGTCGATCACGGTAACCTCTAACCCGGCCGGGGCAGGTATCCGACTGGATACTTCTGATACCAGCAGTGTCACACCAGCCACGCTGGCCAATGTATCGCCCGGCCAGCACCGGATTGATCTCGACCTTCCCGGGTATTACCCGGCAAACAGCACGGTATCCGTCACTGCCGGCAGTACCGTGAATGCAGACTTTACCCTCGTGAAGGAAACGCCCACGTACTCCCGCTACCCGGGGTTCACGGCTGAGGCGTGGGTGAAGTGGAATGGTCCCCCGACTGCAGCCGACCAGCAGTGGGCGATGATTGTCGTTGACGGGGACAGTGATGGTAACCGGGTATACCAGATCGGACATAACATGGATAACACCCGGTTCGAATTCCGTATCCGTATGACCAACAATCAGGAAGGCCTGATCATGTCAGATACCCAGCCACAGGCAGGAATCTGGTACCATGTTGCAGAAGTGTATAACCAGACCCCGGGGACATTTACGATCCTGGTAAACGGGAATCCGGAACAGGGGACAGGAACGTGGTCTCCGGACCCTGGAGGCATGCATAGTTCCACGGGCATCTACCAGGTAGGAGGACCGTCAGGGATTTCCTATAACGGGGCATCAAACCAGCGTAAGTTCAATGGGGATATCCGCGGACTCAGCATCTACCAGGAAGCGCTTACCCCGGCGGAGATCCTTGCGCATTACCGGGCGGGTGCCCCGTAAGGTGCGGGGGCCGGACCCTTTCCGGAAAAATAATCGGTGGATGGAGGTACCACCTGCCTCCGGATCAGGGGGTAGTATCCCCCTCATGAGAAATTATTGGCCGGGAGGGCTATCCTAAAACTTAAGGATCCCGGCACCGGACCAGGGAAATCTGATGCAGCGTGATTCACGACAACATCTCTGGCTAAATGATCTTTCTGGGTATCCAGATTATTGGATTGAAACTCTGCCAGGATCGGTTTTTTTTCATTGATCAATTACGCAGGTATCTGATATCGGTAACGGGCACCCGGAACCCACTGAATAACGCACCGGACGTACAAGGGGACCAGCATTTTTCATTGCAAAAAATAGAAATTAGAGTAACCTTATTAGTCAGTGTGATTTCACAGGGATATGGCGGTCTTGCACAGCCTGCCAAGAGTTAATTGTGGAAACAAAGCCACTATCACACATCTACAACTTTTAAGGGGATTTTAAAAGAATCCCCTGTTCGTTTCCTCGCATGGTTGTGAAGGATCAGTCCGACACCTGTCAGATCCTCCAAGGAATTCTCTTGCTCAAAGTTTCCACCGGGGAGCCCGGGGATCCGGATTATTTCCCGGCGTGTTGGATATAAAAAGTGATTATCCGGGTTCTTTATGCAGGGTTTAGGAGAAATTCTCCTTCATCCCGGGGAAACGGATATGAAAAACCAGGGGGCCTGCTTGTACATTCTATCGCCCGTATCATGTTCCGGCCAATCAATGCAGTTGCGGCAGAGGGTGTCTGAAAAACCTCCTCTTCCTGAAGGTCGCCAGACCTGCAAGAGAAGAAGACCGAAGGCCTGCTACCTGAAGCAGGAGAATGTTGAGGGTAATAAGACCCAAAAGGAGGAGGAGACCGGAGGTCTTCGGGTAAGGCCCCCGGACTCCTCGACCGTGAGTGGTAATTCCGGGACCGTATATTCCCTGACCCGGATAGTACTCTATGTGCCGGTGTAACCCCTCCATCATCTTCACGCCGCACCCGCATCCCTTCAAGAGCCGGCAAAATAAAACAGAACAATCATGCCCCCCGACTTTCTCCTCTTCGCACTCATATTCCTCCTTGGCATTATCGTTGCATACCTCATCTTCCGCATACGGGTCAGCGTTTTTAAAGAGCGGGCCTATAACGATCTCGAACGCTGGAAGCTCGAACATACACAGGAAATACGGAAAGACTCCGTCAGCCGTTCACGCTCCACCCTGAAAGGGAGGATCTCGGAGCAGATGGCGCCGCTCCTGCCGGAGTTTCCCTTCTCTTTAGCCGATGCCCGTTTCATCGGCAACCCCATCGACTTTGTGGTCTTTGACGGTTACACGCAGGCAAAGGATGAAAATGCCACACGTATCGATGTTATCCTTGTGGAGATCAAGAAGGGGAAGAAAAGCAGGTTGTCGCGGGAAGAGATACTGATAAAAAGAGCTGTCGAAGAAGGGCGAGTATCGTGGAGGACGATCATTCTTGACGATACAGACCCGGCAGATACCACGGCAAACGATGTTCAGACAAAACCAGACGGGTAAAGAAGCGCGGTGAGTTCCCGGTGCATAAAAACGATCACCGGTAACAGTTCTGGAGGCATTCGTCCAGTTTTCGTGCAACAATATCTGTGGTGCCCGCAGCATTGCTGATCGCGTCCCGGCAGACCTGCCCGCAGCTGCCCGGCTCGTGGACCGGATCGAAGATCATCGGGGTGGTTGTTGCCGGCCTGACCGTGGTGATGACGGTCGGCGTCATGGCCGGTGATGCCGGCGTATGGACCGGATCGCATACGATATGGCCGGGGTCATGGACGGGGTCGCAGACCACACTCATGCTCCGGACAAGGATATACCCGAGGATGAGTGAGACAACCGCCGCAACCGACGCAATGAGGATCTTGATGGTCCGGCTCTGGATGACCTCGTCAAGCACGCAGGCTGCGATGTAACTGATGACTATAGTTATGGCAGCAGGGAAGACTATGTTGCCGTACGAAAACCCGGTGGACAGTACGAGTGCGAAGAAGACAGGAATGATGAACGTTACTGCAAGGAGCAATTTCAGCCCGTTCGGCCGGAACAGATCGTATGCAATGGTCATTATCTCATACTCGGAATGGTAGGTATTCAATCTTGTCCCGGATGGATAAAGGTCGGCAGCCCCCGGCTGGTCCATCAGAACCTGGGGGATGGGAATGCTGATGCTCTTCAGAAATCGAAGAAACCTGAAATTTCCTTCTCATCCTCGGAGTCTGATGACTCCTCAGATCCGGAAGATGCCCCGGAGAAGGGGCGAGTGCTGGAGTGCGCCGGGCACACCGGTCTTTCTGAACTTCTTCTCCACGAGCTGCAGCCGGTTCATCCGGCGGGTGAGCTGTTCCGCTTCCCTTGCAAACCCGCTGCATCCTTTATGGATGGACCCTGCAAGCCCGTCGATGTCTTCCTGCGTGTTCTGGTTCGCGGTCAGTGCGTACATCTTCAGGATATGGTCGAAGACGAACGCATTGCTCTTTTTGATGAGATCTCCCGTTTCCCCATATATGTTTTCCGCGGCCGGGCCAGGATAGAGACGGCGCACCACGTAAGCCCCGTACGCGAGCGCGATCAGCGAATGGGCGAGCCGGGAGTACCCTGAGTCCGGGCGCCGGAACGTGGCAAGGTTGATCCGGAACATCCGGTCAACGTCCGGGTCTCTGATCCGATAGTCCCAGTTCGGCCAGCTCCCCTTCAGCAGGCCGTCCTTTATGACCCGCCGTTCCAGCGGCGAGCCTGCCACCACCTCGGCCCGCCCGAAATCGAACGGGTACCCCGGGTGGTTCTTCATAAAGAGGATATTCTCATTGATCTCATCGAGCGTGGCGTCCGGGTGGAACATGAGGAGATTGTACGTCACGATGATGCCATGCCGGTGTAAAATATCGAATGCCTGGCCGATATGGTCTACCTTCGAGCCCCGGATCAGTGCCCTGAGCCCGGTCCCGCTCGCGTTCTCGACCCCGAGGAAGACGCCGACCACGCCGAGCTTGTCGAGCCGGCCTGCGACCTCTTCGGTGATCGAGTCCGGCCGGGCCTTGATCAGGAAGGCAGTTGTGCCGTAATCGACCCCCTCGTTCTTCAGCGCCGTCATAAGTCCATCGAGCCTTGCGCAGTTGTCTTCCTCGTGCGCCTGAAGGAAGTTATCGTCATGGAACTGGAAAAGCCGCACACCCTGCTCGTGGTAGAGCCATGAGAGTTCGCGGGCGATATTTTCCCCGCTCCGCAGCGCGTGCCGCTTCCCCGTCTTCCCCGCATGGAACGCCCCGATGCAGCAGTAGGCACACGCCGAGTGCCAGCATCCCCGCTTGAAACGAGCGTTGCGAAGTTCTCACCCAGCCGCACCTGTGGCCGGCTGTTCCGTACCGGGAATGGCAGGGTATCGAGGTCCGGGAAGTGGTCGATTGTGGGGTTCTTTCGGATTTCATCTGTTTTACGGTACACGAGGTTTGCAACCGATGAAATTTCGCGTTTCCCTGCAAGGTACTCCGCCAGATCCGTGAGCGCCTGCTCTCCCTCAAACCGGACTATAGTGTCAATACCTTCTTGGGTTTCCAGGATTTTTTTGTATTCGAAAGTCGGGAAGTGACCTCCTGCGGTGATGTGACCTTTGTACCCATTTTGCCGGATGGCTTTTATCAGTTCGAAAAATGCCGGCGCACGGCTCTGGAAGGCCATGGAAATGGCTATGATATCCGGACGGAATTTCTGGATCTGTCTGAGGATACTTGCGATATCTGCTGGTACGGAGAATGGTGCTATTTCAATGGTGTGGCCTGCCTGAGTAAGGGCGGCAGCCGGGTAGCGGATCGAGAGGTTCTCCTCGTCTTCGGATGCGATGAAGAGAACCTTTTCCGCCATGGTACTTTCTGGTTTGCGGGAGGAGGGGGATAATGGTTGTGGAAAGGGGAATCGGGAGGTTTCAGGCCGCCCTTACAGGGAGAGGGAGGCCCAAAGACGCAGAATCCCCCCGACCCGAAACCCGCCATTGCCAAAGTAACCCCTGTTTTTTACTAAAAATCTTGCGGACTATCCCGCCAGTTTTCCAGACAACTATTTCGTACACGCCATCGGATAGTTATAAGATGAAAAGAGATAAAGCCGGTTTGCCAGAAAAATGATGATCCTCTGGAAGTACTTAAAGCCACAGAAGGGGCTTATCATTATCGCTCTCGTTTTAGCGGGAGCAAGCCAGCTGCTGAACCTTTTCGATCCGATTATCTTCGGGAAGATCATCGATGATTATGCCCTGAATCCGAATAACCTCACAGAAAATGCCCTAGTCACCGGTGTGCTGTTCTGGCTGGGCGTGGCGGTTGTTGTCGCACTGCTTGCCCGGATTACAAAAACGTTTCAGGATTATTTCTCCCTGCTGGCAGTAAAAAAGTTCGGTATGGAGATATTCGATGAAGGACTGAAGCAGACGCTTCGCCTGGAATATAGTGAGTTTGAGGACCAGCGAAGCGGCGAGACATTATCGGTATTACAGAAAGTGAGGACCGATACCCAGACATTCATCACGTCATTCATCAATGTCCTCTTCTCTGCTTTCGTGGGAATTTGTTTTCTCATCGCATATTCCATTACCAAGAACTGGCTGCTGGTACCTGTTTTTGTGATAGGTATTCTCGTACTGGGATCGCTCACCGGCCTCTTAAGTAAAAAGATCAAGACAACGCAGAGAGCAATCAACCACGAAACGAACAAGATGGCGGGAGTGATCACGGAATCCTTAAGAAACATCGCGCTCGTGAAAAGTCTTGGCCTGACATTCCCCGAAATACGCAGATTGCAGGAACAGAACTGGAAGATTTTCAGCCTTGAGATGAAGAAAGTAAAACGGGTCCGTACTCTGACGTTTTTTCAGGGAACGACACTTTCCATCCTGAAGCAGTCGATATTATTCATACTCCTCTGGCTGATCTTCCGGAACCTCCTCACCACGGGAGAACTGGTCTCGATGCAGTTCATCACCGCTATCATCTTCGGACCTTTGCAGGATCTTGGTACGATCATTGTGAATTATCGTGAGGTCGAAGCTTCCGTCAGTAGTTTCGATGAACTGATGCAGAAGCCGGTTGAAGAAAGACCGGAAAATCCCATTGCGATCGACGAGCTGAATGATATCCGTTTCGAAGATGTGGTTTTTCATCACAAGAATGCAAATTTTAATGCCATCGATAGGATCTCGTTCCAGGTAAGGTCCGGTGAGACTATTGCTTTTGTCGGTCCTTCCGGTGCAGGCAAGTCAACGCTTATGAAGCTCCTGGTAGGCCTTTACCGGCCCGACAGTGGAGAGATCTATTTCAATGGTCAGCCATCCTCCCTGATCCGGTATAACCCGTTACGGAGACAGATGGGTCTGGTTACGCAGGACCCCCAGTTGTTCTCGGGTACCATAAAGGAGAACCTTTTATTTGTTATGCCGGATGCGACCGATGAGCAGATCATGGATGCGCTGCATATGGCTGCATGTGACGAGGTAGTGAACCGTTCTGAACAGGGTATTGATTCTCTTATCGGGGAGGGGGGTATGATGTTGTCGGGGGGGGAGAAGCAGCGTATTTCCATTGCCAGGGCTTTACTGCGTCATCCCCGCCTGTTGATCTTTGATGAAGCGACTTCCGCGCTCGATTCGTTAACCGAGAAGGATATAACAAATACGATACGGGATATTTCCATGAGCAGGGACCGGATATCTCTGTTAATCGCTCATCGTTTGTCCACGATACTGCACGCTGATGTGATCTATGTGCTGGAGAAGGGAAAGATCGTTGAAACGGGTTCTCACGAAAGTCTTATCGATCAGAAGGGTTTGTATTACGCAATGTGGCGCCAGCAGATTGGTGAACGCAGAGACGTCGTAGATTAATCGTACCGGACAGGGCAAAAGTACCCTTAACCCTTCCCGGAAAAATCTCCAAAAAACTATCATTTATTTTCGCGAACGCATTCCCCGGTAAAATATTTCCCCGTTTTCACCAGTTTTAGTAAGAAAATCATCTATAAATAGAGGAAATGCAGAATCAACCGGGTATCAGACAGAGGTATGCTCTATGGAGTTTTCAACGATTGTGATGTCGCGATATGCGACAAAGAAGTTTGACGGCAGAAAGATTCCTGAAACAAAGGTCAACGAGCTTCTCGACATGGTGCGGTTTGCTGCGTCGGCGATAAACCTCCAGCCATGGAAGATCAAGATCGTCACAGACCAGAAGATCAAAGAGCAGCTCAGGCCGGCAGCATTTAACCAGGAACAGATCACCAGCTGTTCGCACCTGCTTGTTTTCTGTGCAGATCCCGATTACGACAGCCTCATTTCCCGGCTCGGGGTCCTGTTGAAAAAAAGTGGTGCACCTGAAGAGATGCAGAAGAACGTTCTCGGGATGGCAGCCCAGTTCGCCGGCAAAATGTCACCAGACCAGAAACTGGCATGGTCACAGGCCCAGACATATCTTGCACTGGGGAATGCTATAAACGGAGCAAAATCACTGGGTTTTGATTCCTGCCCTATGGGGGGGTTCGACCCGAAAGAATTTTCCCGGATCCTGAAGATCCCCTCGCCCCTTCTACCGGTGATGCTCTGCCCGCTGGGGTACGCGGCTGATAAGCCGATGCCGAAAGTGAGGTTCCCCAAAGAGGATGTTATATTCTGAAAACCGGGCCGTTTCTTTTTATGAATTGTGACCGGGTAAACGAGAATAATTACGGGGGAACCAGCCCCCCTCTGGCGATCACGGTACACAGACCCTGCTCCCGTATCACGGACCTTCTGGGGCGCCCCAACCCAACCGGCCCACGGTAGCACTGCCCCGGGAACCGGTTAGCACCCGGTACCCGGGTGAAACTACCGGAACAGACAAAAGGAACGTACTATGGCCAGTAGTATTATGTTCTGGGGGAACAGCATTGGATAGCAGATGGCTGATAAAAAGTATGAATCATTAAAGATCGAGAACATCGTTGCATCTGGTGTTATCGCAGAATCCATTGATCTTGTTGATTTTTCAGAAAAGACCGAAAACTGCGAACTCAATAAGAAACGATTTCCCGGGGCCGTATATCGTATCGCGGATCCCAAGATCGCGTGCCTGATCTTCTCGTCGGGTAAGATCGTGATCACGGGTGTCCGTAACGACAAGGCGCTCGCAGACGGACTTGCTATTGTTATCAAAGCGTTAAAAGCTGCGGGCATCCAGCCTCTCAAAGAGCCCCGGATTGCGATCACCAATATGGTCTGTTCGTACAATCTCAACAGGTACATCAATCTCAACAGGATGACCGTCACGCTCAATGTCGAAAGTGTCGAGTACGAACCCGAACAGTTCCCCGGGCTGGTATACCGGATTAAAGATCCGAAGATCGTTGTTCTTATCTTCTCGTCCGGAAAGATCATTCTCACAGGGGGTAAGACCCTTGACGATGTCAGGAAGGGACTTGACGTCCTCGAAAAGAAGCTCGAAAGCATTATGTAAAAAAGGATTATTCCTGTCTCCACTCCCTGCGGTTCCCCGACACATTGCAGGTGAACACCGGTTCCGGAATCCAGCTCTCCGGAGAATGCGTCAACCATAGAAATACAGGAAATTATTTTTGTTTATTTTTTGATTTCGGGAGATGCCAGGAATGATATTTTCCTTTGCCATAATATGGCAAAGTGGATGTATTCTTTTTTTGCAGAATAAAAAAATAATTTACATCAGTCAATACTGCGGATTGATTCCGAACTTTGTGAAAACGGTTATCTTCATTGACAAATTAACGTAAAAATAGAATCTCGCAAGGATCATGTGATCGTAATGGCAGAATTTTCTGAAGGATCAGAACAGGTAATTCTTGATACCTATATCTGATTTTTTTTAAAAAAGGGGGAGATAAACCGTGATCTTACGGTAACCAGAGAGACCAGTTTGCCAGTTTTGGTCCAACGGATACGTTTCCGAAATTATACGATAAGGTCAGGTTTTCTGCATCCTCCGGAACGGTAAATAAAATAATTCCTCTCACACTCTGGCCCTGAACTAATGTCTTCATAAACTCTCCGGAAACGCTGCTTCCGTACGTTGTTGCTGTTCCTTCAGAATTACTTAAAGTAAATGTTTTGGGCAAAAAAGAGATAAAATATTCAGCTCCAATATTTTTTTCCTCGGCATCAACAATAATGAACGCACTTCCCGCCCCAGCACGTTCCTGATAGGGTGCATAATACGAACTTTTTTGTACTGAATATATGGCCGCACATTAAAAAAGAAAGTGGCCTGTTCCCGGTTGAAAATGTCATGCAGCTGGGCTGTCCGTGGGTAAAATATATCCGATTTCAGCACCATGTTCATTCATTCAGCTCATTGCTTAAGGAAGTAACGGCATGAAACGATTCCCCTTCTTTGTCTGTCTGGCTTTCCTGCTCCTGCTCTTTCAGGTTGGGATTATGTCCGCCGATTCCCCGGTAAACATGACAGGAACCGACGCCATTGCTGCAGCAACGACGACCACTCCTGGCACGACTGGCGGAAGTATCTATTTCGAGACCGATCCCTCCGATGCCTCGATCTGGCTGGCCACCGTCGATATCGGAACTACCCCGTTCACCTATTACTCCGAGAATACAGGAACGCTGTCAGTGCATATACAAAAGAAAGGATACGAAGACTACTCGGGTACGGTCACTGTGATAAGCGGACAACGGATCGCATTCTATGCCAAGCTCATGCCGGTTCCACGCTATACCGGTGAAGAGAATACCCCCGCTGCACCAATGACAACCGTTACGACAATCAGGAAGTCGACGCTGGAGATCCCCACACCCTGGCCAACATCAACGGAATCTCCGGTTGATCCTGCTGTCGTTATCGGGGCAGCCGCTGTCGGCATCGGATTCTTTGTGATCCGGCGCCGGTGATTCTTTTTAATAAGATCCTGAGCTGCAATACTTTTTTATTGATTTCAGATTTCCCGGGTATTCATCACCAGGGAACCACAACAATATCAGTGGGAAAATTATTTCTGGCTGCGGGAGTGCTGCATCCATCATCATTCAGGGAAATGATCAGCTGTCGGCTGTACAGGATCATTCGAAATACCATTCACCGGACAAATATTTTTCACGGCGTCTGAGGGCAGGAAGGAGGCTCCCGGCATGGTCCTCGCAGACAATGGCAGAACAGCGTCCGATTGACGGGACCCCGATCGCATCCTTCTCATACCCGGCACACAGCGGTTTTTCCGCCATGATCATTTTTATCAGGGCATTTTCACAGGTTCACCGACAGTTTCACCTCACCGGGCCTGGATACCCACGGATGATGAGCAGGTTTCAGGCAAAATAATTACTTTGCATATGCTTCTACCAGGTCCCGGGCGGTGATTATCTCCGCAATCTTCTTCTTTTTGATGAGGGGAAGTCGCCGGATATGCTGTGCAGCCATTATCTTTGCCGCTTCATGAATACTGATACCGGCAGGAGCTGTTTTCAAAGGAGCAGTGCATGCTGCACCGACCGGAGTATCAAGCGGTCTTGACTGTACAATGAATGTTGAGAGGAGGTCCCGCTCCGTAAATATTCCCGCTGGTGTTTTATCACGGGACACAATCACGCTGCCGACCCGCTTCTTCCCCATAAGAGCGGCAACGTCAAGAACCGTTTCATCTTCATTGACGCTGACAATCTTCTTTGTCATAAAATCATCGACAACAAGCGATGACTCCGGGGACTCTGGCATCTCGCGGATCAGGTCGGATGCTGTGATAATCCCGGCAAGGTTACCGCACACAAAGACAACCAGTCTCCCTTTCTTATTGATCATGGTTCGTGCTGCCTCCCTGATCTCGAATGGCGGGCAAATCTTGATGAGCGGGTACGACATGACCTGGCTGACCAGCGTTTTTTCCATGTCCAGATTGCATGCAAGAACCCTGGTGAGCAGGTCCCGCTCCGTCACAATAGCAACAGGTGTTCCGAATTTTATGACGATAAAAACTCCCGATGTGCTTTTCACCCATGGTCTTTGCTGCCTGGATCATCGGGGTCTCAGGAGTTGTCGTGATAATCTTGCGGCTCATGATGTCGCTCACTTTTTTGTGACGTTTGGATTCCTTATAGGCAGAATCGAGCACGCTCGGGAATTCAATGACATTTTTTTTCGGTACCGGCATACAGATCATCCCCATGGGAGAATTGGGTTCGGGAAATTAAAGGTTTCGGTACTATTTCTCTCAGGTGAAGGAAAACCCTGACCATCCGGAGGACGGACAGGATATCCGCCCGGATAATCTGAACCTGAGTAAGACAGGCTCCCTAACGTACGGTCATGGCCGCTTACCTCCGCTCTGTCCGTAAATCCTCAGTGCACTCCGGTTCGTTTCCCATCAGAACGCTTTTTTGCGGTACACCGGAAAGCCGATATCGTACCCTATTCCCACCGGCCCGCTGCAGGTCCTGATGCTCCGCAAGCGCAGGCCCGGCCAAAGCACCGGCCTACGGTTGCACCCCCCCCCGGCGACCGGCCGGATCTCCAGCCGGGAAAAATAAAAAAAATTACGTGTTCAGCGGCGACTCGTCCATACCGAGGAATTTCAGTGCGTTCTCCCCATACTCGACGGGTGCATAATGGGATCCGACATGCGGGAGTCCCTTGAACCGCACGAGCCAGGAACCGTTGATCTGCGCGGCCATCCGGACCGAGACCGCATCGGGTGTCAGTTCGTCGTTGGTACCCACAACGAGCATGACATCCTTGTGGATGCCGGACAACCTGTCCCAGGACCCGTTCCACGCGAGGTTCGCCAATGCTTCATTGCGGACACCTTTTGATTGCGCAGGATCGACTGCTACTGCTTCAATGATGGAGAGAAGTCTTCTGGTCTCGGGCAGGCGGATGCTGTAGGCGTTGGAATCAAGCACCAGTTTTCGCACGCGTTCAGGGTGATCAATAACCAGCTGCTGGGAGACCGTGGACCCCATAGAAACCCCATACACATGCATGCTGTCGTAGCCAAGAGCCGTCATCAGCCCGCCAGCGTCATCTGCATACAGGGAGATCGCTGGTGTCGCATTGTTGTTTCCGCTGTATCCCATTCCCCGGGGGTCATAGATATACACATGGTATTTCGATGCCAGGATACCAATGAAGGTCTCATTCCACTCCGTATTCATGGTAGCACCGAATCCCGGGATCATCAGGACCGGTTCGCCGGATCCGAATTCACGGTATCCCAGCCTGATCCCATTGACCTGCGCGTACTGGACAGGTGTTGCGTTGATCGAAACAACCTGAAAATTCTGAGTTACCTGAACCTGTGGCTGGGTAATAATACCCGGGGTACTCGTACATCCTGTTGTGGTGAGAAGGCAGAGGGTGAGGGCGATTGCCAGAGTAAAAATCAGTGTCCTTTTCATAAAAAATCCCATAACCGGTTTTATGTACTGGAAATCAGATGTTCAGGTATTTGGGCTTATTCTAAAGAGAGGAAAAAATTTACTGGTAAGGGGAAACCCGGGCTGATAGAATCCCTGGCTGGAAGCTATGCCGGCAGCCCGGGCGGACCTCCCCCCAGGGTAATCATGATCTCCCGGTTATTTCAGCTGCACCGTTACTCCATACACCTTCTCAATCGTCTCGGCATGGATAAAAAAGCAGTCTTCCGGAGTCATCTGCCCGGCAGCGACGAGCTTGTTGGTATACCGTGGTACTGACTTGGGGCCGATCACCGCACCGGGCCGGGCGTTCTCGTCCATGTAATCGCTCTCCATGGTGAACCGGCGGTGTTCCCGGACCAGCCGGGGCAGGGCTTCGTGCTTTGCGATCAGCGAAGGATGCAGGGGGGTATCCGGTGAGCCGTAATGCTTCACCACCCGATCCACCGGCATATGCGCTGCCCCTGCCATCTCCACGACGTCGGCACATGGGCCGGTCTCGGCATGAATCTGGAGCGCGCAGCTGCTTTCGGCAGCCAGCTGCAGTGCATGGGAGAGAACTTCGTTGGAAGCCGCCAGCAGCTCCGGGCTTACGTCATAATGGGGCCTGCCGCTTTTGAGGGCCACCGCTTTTCCCTCCCTTACGCAGGTGGCAGCGCAGTCAAGGCCGGCTTTCATCAGCGCGGTTGCTTCTTTGAGGGGCATCCGTTCAGTCAGCCTGCTGATCTCCGCGGGATGCACACCCAGTACCGGAAAGACCTCGATACCTGTTTCACGAATCATCTCCGCGACCCGGAGCGTTTCATCAAAGACTTTGGCATAATCTGCACCGCATGAAGGGTGCACGCCAAGCGACCACGACGGTTTGGACACCAGAAAGAGGTGCGTCCCGCCAGCCCGTAAAAAATCCTTTGCCGCTTCAAGTCCCCTGCCGTTGACCGGGTCGATATGGATGTGGTCGTCAGTGACGGGATATGCCGGGGATCTCATTACACTCCACCACGCTCATGAACGGGTATCCTTTCTCAGGCGCAAGACGGGCACGGCAGTAGGAAAACCCCACACGAGTGACAATCTCAACATCAAACATGAGTCCGGTAAGCTCGCTGTAGCCGAACCGGTTTTCCGTCATGAGGTTGCGATCCAGTTTCACGGAAATCTCTTCAACGAACGGCTGGAGGATTACGGCCTTCTCAATGGCAGCCTCCACACTGGCTGCCGACTGCCGGGAGATGGGGGTGCCCACCCACTGGTGGTAGAGCGCGCCCAGTTTTATCCCTGCCTCAAAAACTGCCTGTTCCTGGTTACTGGTCATGGGCATCTGCCTCAGATCAACTGGATAATCCCGTTCTTCGGTTCCATTGCCTCGCCGTGCCGGAGGAGCATGTCGATACCTTCTTTCACTTTATCCCGCGCGAACCCTTTGCCGCTGACAGCATCAATGACCTGGTCGATACCGGCACGTCTTCCTTCCCCGCCGATATCGCGAATGGCATCCTTGATGACACGGACAATGTCCCGCTTCTCCTTCGATATGCCGGTGACGACCTTGTCGATATCAAAGGTCCCTGTCCGCGCATCGTACGCGATCTGGCGGAGGCAGGCATCGACAATATGGATGACCCGTTCGGCATCGCTCTGCAGGATAGTGTCCGACAACCGGATGCGGGCGCTGGCTTCTGCAAGGCGGACCAGGGCTTCCAGCTGGCGCGCGGTCACCGGAACCGGTTTGTTGGGTTCCGCTATTCCTCTCAGTTTCAGATAATAATTTACCAGCGCGTCCTTTGCCTCTGAAGAAAGCATCGGGTAGCATGACCGTTTTGCATATGCAACATATTTCCGGAACAGGGTAGGGTCGATATCCGGCATCACGGGTTTGAGCTGCTCCAGGATGTATTCATCGGTAACACCCGGGATGGGGGTTTTTTTATGCTGTTCGATAAGCTCCCCGGTTCTATGTGCCTTGAGGATATGTTCCGCGATAGCAAGATCCCTCTTTTGTTCCGGCTGGTCGGTCATAATGAAGATGAGGTCGAACCGGGACAGGAGGGAGGGCGGCATGTTGATCTGGTCGGAGATATC
>Ga0182011_10000326_pt1 | contig 40955 bp, 37 predicted proteins | sample 711E1DmetaG_FD_120481 | JGI IMG/M metagenome (GOLD analysis project Ga0182011, IMG submission 120481) | Permafrost microbial communities from Stordalen Mire, Sweden - 711E1D metaG | ecosystem: Environmental > Terrestrial > Soil > Wetlands > Permafrost | place: Sweden: Stordalen | collected...
CATCGGATGAATGTTCCCGAGCAGATATAGTAAACGTACGCTGTTGCGAGTGGCACAAAATTGGCACTGAAGAAGCTGTCCCTGGCAAAGTAGTCAGTAGTTTCAGACCTCCAAGAACTATTCAGATGATTGATGATGATAACATTTACGACTTCTCTCTTTTTACTTATAATCAGAAGTGTAAAAACAATTTTTACCAGGTTGAAAACCTCAAGGGCCAAGATATTTATTCTTTTCTATCGGCAGAAGACTGTGAGGATGCTTTGGCAGTTTATTTGCAGGTAAATTATGATTATCTTATCATTCCGAGCTCATGCAAAGACAGTACAATGACCTATGAATATGAGCTTAAGAACAGGATTACAGGTAAGAATGCAGTTGCACAGGTAAAGAGCGGCTGGACACCTTTGGATTGTGATGATTATTCTAAACTCGATACAGATATTTTCTTATTTGCTACATGTGGTAAGTATAATGGTAACCCACGACCAAATATTAAAATGATAGATCCTGAAACGATGAGAAATTTCTTGTATGAAAAGACATTTCTTCTTCCTGAAAAAATGAAAATCTGGATTGATTTGACTCGATGACAACCTTATTTATCAAATCTCAATGATTTACCAATTACCCTTTGACACAGAATCTGAAAAACCAGTAAAATGCACTCAGTACCACAGCATTATTTTCCGCGTCACTCAATTTTCAGGTGAGGACCGACAACTGTTTTAATCAACTCAACCAGTTCAGGCTCCATAATATAGTATGTATCAGGAATATCAAGAATTACTATCTCCCTGAAACCTATATCCTCCGGAAATTTCTTAAGCAGAAATTTCTGTTGCTCTTCTTCCATTACAAAGATCATATCAGCCCAGTGAAGGAGTTTTGATGTGACCTTCACTTTAGCGCCCTTGGTAACGCCGGCCGATCTGGCCTCATATTGCGGATTTTGAGAATATACCAGCTCTGCAGTCCTGCTGCGCATCGTATTCTCATTGCAGATAAAAAGCAGCTTCATCGGGAATAATTCTATAATATCAAATTTATTAATAATTGAAAGCAAATAGATTCTGAAGCTTAAAATACATCCCAGCGGTTAAGGTACCGTGAGAGATCTCTTTCGGTTTCTTTGGCCATGCAGTTGTCAGGATCATTTTTGCTTTGCAGTCCTCCCAGCAGATACCATTCCCCTTCACCGGAAATGTTGTTTGCCACAAAGACAAAATCGCCCGGGAAGATCCATAGAAGCAAATTATAATAACCTGACTTATCCGGTTTTACCGGAACTTTACCCAGGCACTCTTTGAGTGCTACTGTCTTAAAAATGAGAAAATCAGTTCTTTTTAATACCTGATTCTCATAGATGAGAATTATAATATCAGGAGGATAGACAGAATCATTAATAGCAAATCTGAAAAATACGACTGCTTCAGCCCTGTAAAAAGGCGCCGGGTACCTCAGGTATTCCTTCTCTTTGTCGTCAAAAGGATATTCAGTCCGGACGAGAAGAGCTTTTGACACTTTTTCATTGGAAATGACGAAATCTTTTCCGTTTTTGACTGGAGAAACAGCCAGACCTGTGTTTCTGAATCTCTTATTAAATTCAGTGATGAAAAGATCTTTTCTCATTTTTGGGAGCTATTCCTCTTTTAATTATTTAAATATACCATTATTAAGCCTGATTGCTTTCTCAAGTCGATGGATTCCAATTCATCCGCTTTATTTGCTAAAAATAGCTGCATGCACTATATATTCATCCATTGCCAGTTCAAAACCGACTATCCCATCCTTTTCAGCCATCATTAACTGACCTGCACCCGTATATTGCTGATCAGGATTCCTCTCCGCCGTTTCAAAAATATCAAGCGATTCCAGAACCCTTAAATTCGATTCGTGTTTATCTGAACTAATCCTTGGTTTCCATAAGCTGTGAATCGAATCGCTGTTGTTTTCATAAGATTTAAGATTTCGGGTTATTATTTGTATCTTGTTTTTTTGTTTTTTGAATGACAATTTTTATATCGTGTTTGTTGGATGCATTTTGATTTCCGGTTCAAAGTAACACTGCCACAATGCAGCCTTTCTGCATTTTAAAAAAAACTTTTATATGCCTGCAAACCTTAATGCGCTAATCCGCTACAAAACAATCAATACATGTCTTTACGGAGGCAAAAGAAGATATAACATAAACGAACTTATAAATGCCTGTTCAAATGCCCTTGATGAAACCCGCGGGCGCGGAATAAGGATCTCGGAAAGAACTGTTAGAGATGATCTCCGGGTTATGCGCAGCGACATCCTGGGATTTAACGCGCCGATTGTACAGAAAGATCATTTATACTTTTACTCTGATCCTAAGTATACTATCTTATCTGTTGGGATCACAGACCCCGGTATTCTTGATGCAGTCATAAAATCACTGATCAAAATCCGAAAAGAAGTTAAACATCCGGAACTTGAAATTGTGCTTGGGAAGCTGAAGGCTCTTTCGCCTGAGAGCTTTGATAATGAATGGATTGAAATAATGCATTCTCAAGAAGTGTTTACCAGATATACAAGGATCAATCAGGAACGTAATGAAATCAAATCACCAAGGATCAGAAATAAGGTCAAAACTGAGAAACATGACACGGCTCCTGGTCAAAAGCCATTGATGGCGTTCTCGCATAAACCAGCTGCCAATGTTTCATGGGGTGATCTGATAGGGGCTTTATTATATGAATCCTGAAATTTTGACCAGATAAACAGCTTTTCTGAAACTCTATGCGCATTACTTTTAATTAAACCCAGAACCAATGAAACCAAAAAGAATAATATTGATACGTCACGGACAATCTGAGGGAAATGCAGATCCTGATGTTTACAAGGTTAAACCGGACTATGTCCTTGAATTGTCCGATAAAGGGTTAAACCAGGCAAAAGAGGCAGGGCAAGAGCTACAACATATTTTGAATAACGAATCCATGTTTTTCTATGTTTCACCTTTCTGGAGAGCCAGGTCTACATTTGAGCAGATCGTTAAACACAATCATGGCGATCAATACAAATTCATTGAGGAGCCCAGGCTTAGAGAACAGGAAAGGGGTCATCTCAGGGCAACGGAGGAAAACAAGAAAATTGAAAATGAGCAGGATGCTTATGGTCCGTTCTATTTCCGTTTTCCCGGTGGGGAATCATGTGCTGATGTTTATGACAGGGTGAGTGATTTCTTTGGAACTTTGCACAGGGATTTTGAAAAAGAGAATTTTCCCGAGAATGCGGTTATTATAACCCATGGAATGACTATCAAGCTATTCCTTATGAGATGGTTTCACTGGAACGTTGAGAAATTCGAGTCGTTTGCCAATCCGGAAAATTGTCAGCTGGTTATAATGGAAAGAGATGAAAATGGTAAATACAATCTGAAAAGTGAGTTAAAAACACATATGGTTAAGCATAAATACCAGCGGCCTGTTTCTGGTTGAAATTTATATAATTCAGTGGAAATTAATTATTTAAAACACATACAGAATATGGAAGAGATGGAAGAATTTGAAGAGAATATGCTTGCGACATGCAATTTCTTTGATGAAGAAAGGCAGGAAATAATTCAGCTTCAGACTGAATCAATAACTCTTGCCACTTTCATGGATATGGATCAGTTATACAAGGAGCTGAAGCCACTGATAAATTCCATTTCCGAATTTGATTTTGCAAATCCTGCCACTATACGAAAGGAAAAATGGCCGGCATATGAAATTTATGATGACGGAAAAGGTCCTCTTATGATTGTTTTTCTGTTCAGGAACAGGTTAAACACTTATAATTCTGACGGGTGTGTAAATGAAAATGAAGAAGAACCTGAATTTGTCTATTCCATAGTAATAGCCAGGGTTTTTGATGCTGGTGAAACATATTATGAACCAATAAAGGAGGAAATACACTACTGGATGAAGAAGCAATATGAGAAATTATTAAAGACAGCTGAAGTATAATGAGTATAAATTGAGGATATCAAACACTTCCTGAACTTGAAAATAATTCTAAATAAACTATTATTAATAACATATTATTTTAATTATTTTTATTATGCTGAGGTTAATTCCGTTATCTTTAATAGAATTTCAAAAAGAAATAGATTGATAATTTGCTAACCAAACTAATTCTAAAATGGAAAAGTTTTTTTGTGAATATTGCGGAACCCAATTTTCTTCGGTTACCAGCCTGACATCTGCCAATTGTTCCGGGCATCCCGATGGCAATGGAAAAGGCAAGCACGCGCCTGCTTTATAGGTTTTTCAGAAAGAATTTTTAAAAGAATATTATTGAATTTATTCTCTTCTTTTAAAGAGGTTTTATTCGAATTTTTTCCAATGTATTCCGTCTAAAATATGCTTTTCAAAATGGAAGAAACAACTTTCTTTGCACAAAGGATTTCTAATAAAAAAAATGGTTTATTTCCCCATAAGATCCGTGCAAGTGGGTTTTGAATTAAATTACAAAAACATCAAAAAAAGATCTTTGTTAACCGATAACCAAAGAATGAAATATATGAAAATAATCAGAACAGGTATTATATTATTATCAATAATGCTTCTCCCATCCTGCGGTAATAATAACTCTGCAATAAAAAAGGGAATAGTACCAACTGTTTCACAATCCAAAAGCTTTAAAAAAGAATCTAATGCAATAAGCCAAAGTCTGCCTACTTTAATGGTTCTACCCTCTGATGGACTATTACAAAAACTTGGTTGTCTGTCATCTTTTGACAATCAAGGTGTAACATCATACAAAAGAGATTATTCTAAAGCATTAATTAATAGCGGGGATTTAAAATTCGTAATAGCTGCTATTGAAGAGGAGTTTGCCAATGTTGGTTATCCATTGGAAAATCTGGAGCAACAATTAAAAATGGTTGGGAATGAAAATGCGATGGATCTATCAGAAGGTGTAGCCAGGGATTTAAGAACTGAATTGATGAATACGGCCAGGCCTGATTACATTATTGAACTAGAATATGATATGAAAATTGATCCGAAAAGCAGAAACCTTGAAAAATCTTTGACATACATAGTAAAATGTCTGGATAGCTATACCAACAAAGCGATAAGTGTAATTACGAGAGCTGATGTTGGAAAGGGAAGTGGAAATTCAGAAATTGCACCAATTATTAAAAAAGATTTCCCTGAGGCAATCAAAGAGTTGCAGTCAACAATTACTTCCAATTATTCTGATATTCTTTCAAACGGGGCAGAAATTACATTAAGGATTGGTGTTCTTGAAAAGGCCGGGTTATCTCTTGATGATAATTGCGGTGATGAAAAGATTGGTGAACAGGTTATAAATTGGCTTAAAGCTAATTCAGTTAAATCCACATACAAAATGGTTAAAAACACAACAACCGAAATGCGTTTCACAAACGTAAGAATTTTTACAAAGGATCAATCTGGCAATTCTTACACAGCGTATGATTTCGCCAAAGATTTTAAAAATGCAATTGGAAAAGCCTGTGGACTTAGCATAACGAATAGAACACAGAGTATCGGTGATGCTTTTATTCAAATTGGGAAAGTAAAATAATTGGAAATGAGAAACATTATAATATCCATTATCCTGGTAATTGCTACTATTTCATGCAATAACTCGGGTTCCGATAAGCTTTTAAAGCAAGGTAATAATGCTAATTCCGGACTTGTTAATCCAGCGCCAGTTTTATCGAACAATAGTTCAGATCCTTCAACTGAATTTGGCGAAAGAATCCAAATTAAACTTTCACCTTACATACCCGATTATCAGGGTTTTTCAGAAGAAGAAAAAGCAATGCTTTCATCTCGTCTTAATTCTGCAATTGCAGAAGTAGGTTTTGGAGGCGAAGGAAGTAATCCCAGATTTATTATCGGACCTGCAATTACTATTTTAAGTTCAGAAGTGACATCTGGAGCTCCCACATTATACTCAGTTAAGTATGAAATAAACTTTCTGGTAGCTGACATAATCGACGAAACTATATTCGCTTCATATACTACTCAATTTACCGGAGTTGGTCAATCCCATACTAAATCTTTCATTAATGGGTTCAAAAATGTTAATTTAAAAACAAATGAATTTTATTCATTTTTAAAAAAAGCTGAACAAAAAATTGGAGAATACTATTCAATAAATTGTGAAAAATTTCTTCTTCAGGCTGATGCTGAGATTAAGGATAGAAAGTATGATGCAGCTTATACTATTCTGAAAAATATCCCGATTGATGTAGGAGATTGTTTCAAAAAAGCCCAGGAAAAACGTGATTTAGTATTTAAAGGCTATATCAGAAGTAATTGTAATGAGATACTCTTGAAGATGAAAGCAGAACTTGGTAAAATGAATGATCCGACAGCATCGGGATTTAATGAAGAGGCGATGGCTTACTATGCAATGATTGATAAAGACTCACCTTGCTTTACTGATGCAGAAAAAATATATCAGAGTTACCTTAAGGGGCTAAAACCATCCCAAAAACGTGACTGGGATTTGAAGATCAAAAAAATGGAGCAGCAAATGAATTTTAAATCCGATTCATTAAATGCGACCAATGCTTTTAATCTTAAAATGAAAGAACTTGAAGGACAGGCTGAAATTAATGGAAATAAAGTACTTCTTGACAAATACAAAGAAGATTACTATTACAATAGGTTGCCATGGCTCAGACGAATTTTTCATTTAGGTAAATTGGACCCGTTTGATGGTTATAGGAAAGAATAATATTTTTAATTATATAACATATTATATAATTTCCAATGGCTGATAGAAGAGAATTAGATCGACTTATTGAAGCTGCTCTAGCCGACAATAAGCTTACTTCGAAAGAAATGGAAGTATTAGTTAGAAAAGCAAAACAACTTGGTATTGATGAAGATGAGTTTCTAATAGAGCTTGGTGCTAAACAACATTTGAAGAAAAGAAAAGCAAAATCAGATAAAAGCAAAAAACTATTGGAAGCGGTTAAGAAAGGAGATAGTCCAAAAGCTGCGCTATTTGGATTTCTCGGTTTACTTTTAATCGCTGGATTATGTTTTGGGATTTACGGAATTATTGAATGGGTTCAAACAAGTAAGGTAAAGAAATTTGATGAAGCAATTTTAAAGTATGATTTTCAAAAGGCATATTCTTTATTAGCAAAATTTTCAGAGACTGATGCGGATAATCCTGAATTATCGGAAAGAGCTTTAAAAACCCAACAATTATTAAAAGCGGCTATCCCGTATTATCTAAAAAATAATCAACCACAAGCTGCTATTGATGCTCTAAATGAATATCAGTTTGAACTTACCGTGAAACCTCACAAAAACTTTTTCTATCGAAATGCTGAAAGACAAGCCTATAATACAGAAGCACAATTTTACAACTTATTATGGTTTGATATTGCTTATTATCTTGTTAAAAATGGACAAATAAATGAAGGAATAGACATAGTTAATTTGAAGTTAGTGCCCTATACAAATGATAATAGTGATCCTACATTCGAACCTATTCAAGAAATAAAGGATAATTTCCAAAAATTGGTTAATGGATTAAATAGAAAATGATATCAGCTAAGAAAATCTATTGAATATTAATTAAATATCTAACCTTATGAAAACAGATGCATCAAAACAATTTGAGTCAATAAAAATTGCTCAAATTAAGGAGTTGCTTAAAAGAATCGTTCCTGATAAGTTTGATAAAATGATCATTGTTGACGGTCAACCTGTTGAACGAGGCAATTATATATTTACAAAGCTAAAATATCAAAATGTGGAGCGTCAGGTTGAGCAAATTAAGTTTCCACTTTATGGACAAATTAAAGACAACTTTGCAGAATTTGAAGGTGGTGTAAAAAAATTTGGCGAGAAAGTTCCTATTAATTCTAATGGCATTTTTGAGACCCTTGAACAAAGATATGAAATTGAAAGTGAGGGACTTCTTACTTCAGACTTCAATGATGTTTTTAACTTTCCGCTTGATGCATTAAACAATGAGGTAAGTGTTCAACAGAAGAAATACTTTTTACCTGAGCATACATTTCAAGAAACCTGTGATGAGTGTAATGGTAGTAAATACATAAAATGCCCTGAGGATGAATGTGATGGTCGTCACTCATGGACATGCACAGAATGTCATGGTGATGGTAGAGTCACATGTAATGATTGCGGTGGAGATGGGAAAATTCCATGTGATGAATGTAACGGTCTTGGAATGGTTAAATGCGGTGGTGGGGCAGGTAGTTTTGTGGCCAGGCATACTATTGGGAACATTGCAGGCGGCGGATGTGGAGGAACGGGTTATGTTAAAGATTCAAAAGCATTGGGTGGTGAAAGAGTCTGTAAAACTTGCAGAGGTAAGGGTGAGGTTCCATGTGAAAAATGCGGAAGAAGAGGAGAAATAAAATGTAGCACCTGTATGGGGAAAGGACAGGTAACTTGCCCCGAATGTGATGGTAAGCGTACCATTACCTGCCCAACATGCTATGGAGATAAGGAAAGACTTGGGACAGTCGATTGCCCTCAATGTAAGACCATAGGCACCATGGCCCAAATTGTTTTTGTAAACACCTTTGTGACTGAAAATGAATATGAAAAGGTTTTCTGTTTGGGTAATGATCTAAGTATTCCGGATAATCAAATCATATCACATGCTCAGCCTAAACCGCCTACACAGCTTGTGTATAAGAAAGTAAACGATATTATATTTTCAGAATATGATGAATACAGCACTGAATATGCTATAGTTCTCGAAAAAGACTTAGGTTTATTTAAAGATGATTTCCCTCTGGTTACAAAGGAAGAACTATTCTATCAGGTTGTCCCGTGCGTTAAATTGAGCTATATGCATATGCTTACAAACACTCACCATGACTTTACAATACTTAATTTTTGGAATAATCCGGAAGTTATTTTTCACAGTGAACCTGAACAACTTAAACAGGATTTGGGAAATGTAACAAAATCTGTCGGAGGATTCTTTGGTAAAATGTTTAAAACAAAAGGCTATAAAACTAAAGAGGACAAAAAAAATGAAATAATCCTTCTGATTCATTTGGCAAGGGCAGATGGTAAGATTGAGGATCAGGAGAAAATCGCCCTTTCAAAAAGCATTGGAAATTTGGAGGATTTCACCAATGTTGAAAAGCAAAAACTATTTGATGTAATGAATGCGCCATCTTTACCTGAATTAACTAAGGAAGATGTGCAATTTAGCTCCAAAGAGCGAGCAGATGAAGTTATAAAAAACCTAACCGAATTGGCAAGGGCTGATGGTGAAATAGAAGCTGTAGAGAATGCACTAATAGATCGGATAAAGAGTTTGATGTAGCAAATAAAATTGTTTAGGATACTTAAACTTCCCATAATTGATTATAAATTAAATGCAATTAAGAGGATAAAAACAATAGGGATAGACATTGAATAACAATATATTAGTTAATTATGGAATCAAATTTTTAAAGTATTTCAATATAATCCTGATCAAACATTGAGAGAATTAGTAAGGATTAACTATTTAAAACATTTTAAATAATGAGAACTCTGTCGATCTTGATTCTGACAATTAGCGTGGTTTTTACTTTGAATGCACAATCTGGCTATTTAAAGGACACGCGCGACGGACAGGTTTACAAAACTGTGCAAATTGGAAACCAACTCTGGATAGCAGAAAATCTCAACTTCGATCCCGGAACAGGAAGTTGGGCATATGATAAAAATTCTTCCAATACGAAAATCTATGGTCGCTTATACAATTATAAAATAGCAAAAAACATATGCCCAACAAATTGGCATTTGCCAAGTTATAAAGAATGGGATGCATTATCAGATTACCTTGGTGGTAGTGCTACATCGGGAGGAAAAATGAAAGAATCGGGAACTTCACATTGGCAAGCTCCTAATAAAGGAGGAACGAACGTAAGTGGTTTTTCAGTATTGCCAGGGGGTTTATTTAGTGAGGGCAAATTTGTTTATCTGGGTTCTGCTGCAGCTTTTTGGGGAACATATGGAATTGATACGGCCACATTATCTATACTGACGAACGATACCTCTGCAATAGGTATCAATGCTGTGAACGTTTCAGGAGAATTGGGAGAAAGCGTTCGTTGTATTTATGATATCACCACAAAAAGTAAATCTCTGCCTATAGTAAAGAATAACAATCCGGTTTTCGGGTCAATAACAGACATACGCGATGGACAGAATTACATAACTGTACAAATCGGCGAACAGACATGGATGGCTGAAAACCTTAACTTTGACGCGGGACTATCAGAAGATGGCACGGCAAATAGCTCCCCATATAAGGATTCTCGATATAATGCTGAAACCTATGGAAAGTTATATATTTGGGAAATTGCCAAGAAAGCATGTCCTTCAGGATGGCATTTGCCAAGTAAAACTGAATGGGAAAATTTATCAGGTTATCTTGGTGGCAAAGAAACAGCAGGCTGCAAAATGAAAACTGTAGGTACGATGCAATGGAATGAGCCTAATACTGGCGCAACAAACCAAAGTGGCTTTTCAGCTCTTCCAGGTGGAATGGTTTGGTTTTCTGAAGATAAGTATCTGGGCGATCGTGCATCCTTCTGGTCATCTTCTTATTGGGATTCACCTGATTCTGGTAATGCATGGTATGTGCTACTATTTAATAATTCAGAAAAACTGGCTCTTGATAGTCGCTGGATAAATAATTATCACAGTGTGCGTTGCGTTAAGGATTAATTTTGCCGGTAATGGATGGTTTTGAGGCAACAAAAGAGATAAGACGATTCAATAAAGATGTAATTATAATTGCCCAGACAAATTATGCTAACCTGCTTGAAAAATGTCTTGAAGGAGGTTTTAACGATTATATCCGAAGCCCGTTTAGTAAGGAAGAATTGATACAGTTAATTAAGAAACATGTTGTTATAAAATTGCGATAATCCGATCCAGATTATATTGCAAATATATTGATTCCAGATTATGACTATTTGGAGAAAAGAATTCTGTCATAAAAGGTTTCAATGTTTTTTCAACTGTTTTCTATTGAATTATTTGTTTTTACAGATCCCACATAGATAAATGTGGTCAACACATCCGGCTTTTGCACATTATAGGATGACAGATATCTTTGGCAGCCAGAGTTTGATTTTTTTGGTACCTTTATAAGTTATGTCTTATAAACAAACTGTATCCTCTCTTTTGTAAGTCATAACTTATAGAAAATCCAGTTAATTGACATGTGAACATAATACGGCATGTACATCTGTCATATTTTCTGAAGCTTAGAAAACTTAAGAAAACACATTATTGAATACGATGTGTATGTCACAAAAAATCTGTCACTTATGATTCACAAGCTTTACAACCCATGGCATATCTCCAACTCCGGAGAGAAGGAGACGGACAAACAGCTCTCGGTTCAGGCTGACAGCGACGAGATCTTCTACGTTATTCACCAGATGAGGCTGTCCTCAAGGTTTCACAGAACGCAGATGGCCGGGGAGTGCGATTTTCTAGTGCTTACACGTCTCGGGATAATGGTCATTGAGGTAAAGGGAGGCATAATAGGATATGGAAAACAGCCTGACGGCGGCACAGGGTATTATCGGCTTGTAACTGAGCGAACAAAAGAAGCAATGGATAATCCTTTTCTTCAGGTTGACGGAAATGCCGATGCCATAAAAAAATACCTCTTTGAGAAGAAACTGAAAAATGTTTTTGTAGGATCAATGGTTTGCTTTCCGGAATGTAAATTTGACATGAGCGGGATAGGGGAAGATGATCTCTGGCACAGGGGTCATGATCTGACTCTGTCTGAAATGATATTGGATTCTATGGGAAGGCAGATGGAAAAATATCATACGAATGAGGTACGAAAAGGTCTTTCAAGATATATAGAATGGCAGGAGCTCAGTGAGTCAGGCATGAAAACCATTTGCAGGGAACTCGAACCTGAATTTGATCCCTCATGGAACAGATCGGTAATGCGGCTCAATATCGAGGAGTCCGACCAGCGGATGAAAGATGGTCTTGGAATCCTTCGCGGCCTTAATGACAACAAAAGACTGATCGTTCAGGGACCTCCGGGAAGCGGCAAATCAACCTATGCCTTTGATATCATTCTGCGTCTTTGCAGGAATGAAGGCAAAAAGGGGTTGTATATCTGCTGGAATGAACTTCTGGCCGCTGAAATGAAAGCCAGACTATCGGATCCCGCAGCAGAGATTCCTCAGGAGAGAATAGGAGTGGAGCTATATTTTGATCTTGTAACGGAACTTGCAAATCTTGCAGGTGACAAGTCGCTGCTCCCCTCTCATGCAAAGATTGCCAATGGTGAAATGAGGCAGCAGGTGAAGGGCATTGTGTCTAAACTTGGCAATTCCGGCAAACATGAAAAATATGATTTCCTGGTTATCGATGAGGCCCAGGACCTGTTTGACAAAGGTCTGGACCACATGATTAAGCCGCTGCTTAAAGTCAACAATCCTATCCAGAACGGCAGCTATTATATTTTCTACGATGACAGCCAGGATTATCCCGAAGCAGGCGATCTGGGCAATTATGTAAGAACACGTGATGCTTTCAGATCTTCAGCTGCATCATACAACCTTGTCTCAAACCTGCGTATCAACACCGGACACGGAATAAGCGATCTGATAGCAAGTGCATCATCTGGAGCATTTGATCCTGCAAAGGATTACGGTAATGATGTTTTCATAAAGAAATGGAAGAAGCCGGAAGAAGCAGTTGCAATTATCAAGCAGGCTATATTGCAGGAAAAATCTCTTTCCGGCATCCCTTCTGAAAATATTATAACTCTTTTCACGGCCGATCTGCTTAAAAAAGATTCCCCCTTCCCCGATCTGCTTGAAAAGGATGGAGGCTTTGAATTGTTAAATGCTTCAGGTTATTCAAGTCAGACAGATAAAATTCGGTATACAACTATTCTTAAAGCCAAGGGACTGGAACGGGATGTCGTAGTGCTGGTAAGTTCGGATTGCACAGACAGGAGAAACCAGTTTCAGATCTTCATCGGGGCATCAAGAGCAAGGGTGAAAGCAATCCTGATTTACCATAATACCTCCCTCATTTAATTCCTGATTGCTAAACTATGTATAAATTTATACGAAGCATCAAAGAGTTATGACGCATTAAAATGGAAAGAATATGAACGATATCATTTGTCCAAACTGTAAGAGGGTTTTTAAAGTCGATGAGGCAGGCTTTGCTGATATTTTAAAACAAGTTCGTGATCATCAGTTTGAGGAAGAGTTGCAGAAGAGGCTGGACCTTGCTGAAAATGAAAAAATAAATGCTGTAAGGCTTGCGGAAGCGAATCTTAAAAATTCATTGCAGGAAAACCTTACAAAAAAGGATAAAGAAATAATTGAACTGAAAGCAACAATTCAGAATGCTGAGATTGGAAAAAAACTATCGGTAGCAGAAGCTATTAAGGCAATTGAAAAGGAAAGAGACGACCTTGCCAATGATGTCAGGAACAAGGAAATGGAGAAGCAGCTGCTTGAAAAATCATTAAAAGAAAAGTATTCTTCAGAACTTAAAACAAAGGATGATATAATCAAGCTTAAAGATGAGGAGATCGCTCTTCGCAAAGACTTGAAACTTAAACTCTCGACCAAAATGATCGGTCAATCGCTGGAACAGCATTGTGAAGTTGAGTTCAACAGGCTCCGCGCAACCGGTTTTCAGAACGCTTATTTTGAAAAGGACAATGACTCAAAGTCTGGTAGTAAGGGTGATTACATCTATCGGGAAAAAGATGATGCAGGAAATGAAATCATTTCAATTATGTTCGAAATGAAGAACGAGGGTGACGAAACTTCAACGAAAAAGAAAAATGAGGATTTTCTCAGGGAACTGGACAAAGACCGTACAGAGAAGAAATGTGAATATGCTGTTCTCGTTTCACTTCTCGAAGCGGAAAACGAACTCTATAATTCCGGGATTGTTGATGTCTCTCACAAATATCCCAGGATGTATGTTGTTCGCCCGCAGTTCTTCATCCCGATCATAACCCTTCTCAGGAATGCTGCTATGAATACAATGAAATATAAGGATGAACTCGCCATGATAAGAAATCAGAATATCGATATTACCAATTTTGAAGAAAAAATAAATACTTTCAAAGAAGGCTTTGCGAGAAATTATGAGCTGGCCAGCCGTAAATTCAAAAATGCCATTGATGAAATAGACAAAACCATTTCTCATCTGCAAAAGGTCAAGGAGGAGTTGTTATCGTCTGAAAACAACCTGCGACTCGCCAATGATAAAGCTGAAGATATAACTATTAAAAAGTTGACACAGGGCAATCCTACAATGAAAGCAAAATTTGAAGGACTTTCGGGTCAGGATAAATAATATGGCCGGGTTTGTGAACATTTTAGTGTAAACGCCTGTCTGCCGGTTGCCCTGGAGATGTTGGACCTTCATCAATGAAAAGACTTTTAATCTCTACTTGTCTTAATGTCAACCGGCTTTACCTCAGAATATCAGAAATGCGGCGATTATTTTCATTAAACGCCGCAGATAATGCGGAGTATATTTGTAAATGCGGTGAATAAGATGTATTTTTACCGCAAAATATGCGGAGAATGATGGAATATATATATCAGCATAGCGATTGGCCAAATTTTGTATGGAATAAAGGGAAAGTCATCAATCTGTTGGGCGATGTTCGCAACAAGCAGGGCAGGCTGCTGGGGAGAATGGAATCAATTGGGTTTGATTTGCAAAGTAGCGCGGTTCTCGAAACGATGACTCTAGAGGTTGTTAAATCCTCGGAGATTGAGGGTGAGATTTTAAGCCTCGAAATGGTAAGGTCGTCTGTTGCCCGGCATCTTGGAATTGAAATAGCTGATCCTGTAGAATCGGGGAGGAATGTTGAAGGGATAGTCGATATGATGATTGATGTTACAGAGAATTATAAGACAACTCTTACAGCAGAAAGATTATTTGCATGGCACTCCTCACTTTTCCAGGCCGTAAGCATCAGGCGGCCCAGAATCACCGCCGGAGCATGGCGCAAAGATATGAAAGGCCCTATGCAGGTAGTTTCGGGAGCAATTGGGAAAGAAATAATTCATTTTCAGGCTCCTGCAGCCTCAATGGTTGAACAGGAAATGGAAAGTTTCATTAAATGGTTCAACGGGGAAGACAACAATGATCAGATAATTAAATCTGCTATTGCTCATTTATGGTTCCTAACGGTACACCCTTTTGAGGATGGAAACGGAAGAATAGCAAGAGCTCTGGCCGGTTTACTTCTGGCACGATCGGACAAAAGCAATCAAAGGTTTTACAGCATGTCAGCTCAGATCAGAACTGAAAGAAAAGAATATTACCGGATTCTCGAAGTGACTCAGAAAGGTGGACTTGATATTACTGAATGGATATTATGGTATCTGAACTGCCTTATGAATGCCATGGAATCGGCTGAATTAGTTCTGAAAAAAGTCTTACATAAAGCGGAGTTCTGGCGCAACAATTCTGATAAAACACTTAACGAGCGCCAGCGGTCAATGTTAAACAGGTTACTTGAAGGCTTTGAAGGAAAGCTTACCACTTCAAAATGGGCGAAAATCAACAAATGTTCTTCCGACACCGCATTGAGAGACATTCAGGATCTGATAAGTAAAGAAATGCTGAAAAAAGATGAAATGGCAGGAGGAAGAAGCACAAATTATGTATTGTTAAAATAAGTTCCCTGCCTATTCAATAATTGTATCCGCCAGCACGACAAGCCATATTGTGAAAGAACCAATGCTCTCATTTGAGGCTTCGAAAGTGCTGGTATAGACAATCCAGCCGGGATTTTTGTAGCTTTTCAGAAAGCTTGTTAACACTTTGTCAGTAATAGGTTCTTTTTTAAAGCTTTTTCTCAGATATTCGTTCCAGGCTGCCAGAAGCTCATCATCTTTAATAACGGGATTGTGGTTTCTTTCATCCATCCATCCGGCTATAAGGGAATCAGCTTCACTGTTAATATCCTTATTGTCAGAGCTTAATATTGTCTCATCAGTTGATGGATTGTATAGGGCATATTCCCCTGAATTGTTGAAAGAGAAGATTTTCATACAAAACTTAGCATTAAAATATTTAAAGTTAAGAAACTCCAGGTTAATAATCCCTTAGTGATCGAATCAAAATTAATGCGTTTGAGTATCTGATTAAGACCATTTGATAGTTTTCCATAATCAACTGAAGCTAATTGCATTCAGGAATTATTTCATTGAAAAGGAAGGACTATCATATGGGGTAATGAAAAAAATATGTATCTTGATATTCAATATATGGAGAACTTAACAAATATCTCATATGAATGAATTTTACCGGATGGCTGTCCGGAATATAGCTGAAAAGGGGGACACAGATATTTTCCCGTTTCCCGTAGAACGGTATCTCTTTCAGGATAGGCAGAAGGAGATCCTCAGGATCTTGTCTGACATGGACAGCAATTACGAGTCTCTGATTCAGGCTTCTCCGATAGATTGCATTAAAGCCTGCGTACCGCATAATTACAGAGGGTTCAGGTGGGCAACGATGATTGATCCATTATGGAATGCATTCTTTCTTGGCGAAGTGCTTAAGATATCATCGCAGATAGAAAATATGCGAATACCCGTTAAAGAGAAATGTGTGTTCTCTTACAGGCTTAAATATGACAAGCAAACCGGTTTGCTTTTTGATCCAAAAGTCAGTTTTAAATCCTATACGGAGACTTCTGAAAAAATGGCTGAAAAGTGCAGTTTTATCATAAATTTTGATATCTCCAATTTCTATAACTGCATTAATCATGAAAGGCTGAAGGAAATCCTTCTGGATGATGTTAAAGCTGATTCTAATGAGGTTGCGAGGATTATGGAACTGATTTCCGGGATTTCAGGCAAGGGGGTCAAATTTGGTCTTCCTATTGGCGGCAATGCTTCTCGTATCCTTGCAGAGGCATACTTAATCAGGTCGGATAATTTCATGAAGGAAAATGGAATAAGATTCTGCAGGTTCGTCGATGACTTCTATGTTTATGCTGACTCAAGGAATGACGCTTTCAGCATACTCAACCGTTGCGCCGACTTTTTCCAGAGATATCTTGAGCTTACATTCCAGAAGAGCAAAACCTCAATTATGTCGAAGAAGGATTTCAGGGCTCATTCGGAATCGGTACTTGATGAGATAAAAAGGGAAAATGATCCTGCCAGGGCTTCCATTCTCAGTTTTAAAAGAGGCGTTGACAAATATCTAGAGATGGGAAATGAGGAGATGAGGGACCTGAGAGGCAGGATAAACGGTTCGGAACTGGTCACTTTGCTGAAGCTTGAATGCACGAAAACCGAGATTAACCAGACTTTCAGCAAACAGCTTGTCAATGCGGTTCAGGTAATAGACAGGAAGAATCAGTCCCTTGCTTTTGAAGTGCTTTCGGAGAATTTTGACAAGCTTTATCCGGTTTTTCCCGTAATCATGCGACGGGCATACTATAACCTGCCCTACTGCAGCATCAAGGCAAAGAAAGCTTTCTTCAGCAAGCTCGCCGAACTTTTCGGCAAAAACTCCTATATTGTTCAAACTGCGAATAATGCATCCTATGCGTTGAGGGTTTTGTCAAAATATGACAACCGGCATTCAATTAAAATTATTGATAAGGTTTATTCCGGAAATTCAGAGGGAAATCCTGAACATTTCAATCTGGTAAAAGCAAATGCCATTTATGCAATGACCAACCTCGGCAATATTCCCTGGCTTAGGGAACGGCTGGAGAACTTCCGTAACCTCTCATCCTGGGAACGGCGGGCAATCGCAGCATCGACGGCATTCCTGGAGGAAAAAGGAAAGCAGCACACAGGTAAACATTTCAGCTCTTCTTCTCTTGTTGAAAACCTGATGGCTGAATGGGCTTATGAGAAACTATCCTTAAATCCGGACTGGAGGCTGCCATTATGATATCCGAAAGAAAATTCGCTGAATCGTACAAAACTTTCTGGGATGAGGCCGTTCCTCACCTGTCATATTATTGCTCAACGAGTGAAGCACGGGGGAAACGATTCGGAAGAGCGATTGAAATACCGGAAATAGGCTACCATGTGTCATTTAACAACATAATTGCGACCACCCATTTTAAAAACATAAGCACAGACCTGAATTATCCACTTAAGCAATCCTGCATCGACAGCATGCCTGTTATGAGAATCTTCTCGGAAAATTATGCAAAAGGCTATAAGCTGACTGAGGAATACCAGGAAATTATTATGATCCAGACTGAAAGGATGGCAAGCCAGTATGCAGGCAAGCTTGTTCACGATCCATCGTTCCCGGGTTATGGCATTATGGCAAACTGCAGGGGAGACCTGATTTGCGGATCCACTCTGGTAGAAATAAAGGCAAATACCGGGAAAAAATACAACAAACCATTTGAAACCAGGGATTTCAGACAACTCATTGTCTATTGCGCGCTTAATTACCTCGCAGGTCATAAATACAGGATCAGCAAGGTTAATCTTTTCAATCCGAGGATGGGATTTCTGTGGCAATCGGATATTGATGGATTTATCTTCCATATTACCAGGTCGACCAGCGCCGAATTGTTTCATGCTATAGGAGATTTCCTGCTGGCTTTGTCTGAGCCTGGACTAATTAATGAAAGCTTCTCTGATGCAGATTATTAAAACTATATTACGAACCTATGGCAATATACCCGGAAAAGTTTCCTGAAGAAAGGAATAACGAGATTGCTGAAAAGACTGTATATGAAAAGATGCAGAAGCTTCCGGAATATTTTGACATATTCTACAATCAGGAGTTCAGCGGAAGAAATGACGGGGAAAAGTTTGATTACGAGATCGATTTTATTGTTGCTGACCTTCGGAACAACAGGTTCAATGGAGTTGTTTGCATAGAAGTAAAGGGAGGTATCCTGAGATGCGCCGGAAATAATTCCTGGACTCAGAACGGTAAGAAAATCAGTTCTCCTCCCTTACAGGCTCTTTCGGGGATAAAAAACCTGATGAACATAAGGTACAGGGAAATGGAGAGGAAGGTCTGCACAGGCTGGATGGTATGTTTCCCTGACAGCGGGGAAACGGGCAATGAAAAGTTGCCCACCGGGTTGGAAGAGAATCAGCTGATAGGGAAATTAAAGCTGGCTTATCTGAAGGAAACATTGCTCAGTTTTTTTGATGAAAGAAGAAAAAAAAGCTTTGAAAGGACAGGATTGGATATAAACCATTACAATAATTTTTTCAAGGCGCCGCTGATAAGAAGCTGTGATTTTATTCTTCCCCTTTCCTCGAGAATCAAAGCCGATGAGGTGGAATTCATCAGGATGACAGAAAAGCAATCGAAAACATTCCGCAAGTTTCAGTTTAACGACAGGATACTAGTCAGAGGCATTGCAGGTTCGGGGAAGACACTTATAGCCAAGGAGGTGGCGCAGGAATTTTTTGAGAAGGGGCTTAATATTCTTTTCCTGTGCTACAACAAGGTGCTTGCCAATAATATAGAATGCTATTATCAGAAAGGGAGCAGTGTTACTGTCAGAAGTTACCTGAATGATATTGACATTGATTATGATGATCCTTCAAGCCGGGAAACACTTGCCGCAATGGCTCGCCGGATGGAGGAACTCAGGAACAGAAGTACGGTTCTTATCAATGAAGGCAATGTCTTACGAGTTGAGAGGTACCATTCCTTCGCATATTCAGTTATCGAAAGCGCCGATCCCGGATGGTGGAGGGGGCATATAGGCAAGTTAGGCAGCAGCTATTTCTGGGGTGAGGCTGTGCCGTTCAAGCTTATGGAAATGCTTGAAAAGGGGGAAATCGCTCCGGAATACGATGCCATTATCATCGACGAGGGCCAGGACTTCTCCGAAGACTGGCTGAGCACTGCCAAGTATTTTATGAAACCCGATGGCAAGTTCTATGTTTTCATTGACACTCTGCAGAACATATACCAGAATTGTCCAAGGATCCCTGCGCTGAAGGAATTTTCTATAGCTGTGCTCGATGAGAACTGCAGGAATACAAGAAAGATAGCTTCAAGGCTTTCGGAAATCATTGAGCTGGAGATAAATTCCATGCCAGGCATGCCTGAGGGAGAGGATGTTGCCATTGTTAAATACCGGAGCGATACAGAGCAGCAGGCAAAAATACTGCAGAAGATCAGAGAACTTATTGGGGATGGGATCCGGCCAAACCAGATTCTGATTCTGCTGAATACACTTATGGAAAGATCCTGCCTTGCTCAGACAAAAAAGATTGACAGGCATGCGCTTCAGAAGCTTGGCAGCGTAGGAGTCCTTAGCGATAATCATATCAACTATGCCCATATCAGTTCGTTCAAGGGGCTCGAGGCGGATATTGTTTTTATAATCGATACCGACAAGGTAAAATCCTATGACGAAAAGCTGCTCTATACTCAGGCATCGAGAGCAAAGTATAAGCTATATATCTTTGAGAAATCTGAATGATATATCATTATTGATATGGACTTAAAACCTAAAATAGATGATAATATTGGTTTTCATACTGAATAGATAAGGGATTTGAGATAGACATATTGAACTATTAAATGATGTCGAAGGAATACTGACTCGCTCAAAAATAGATTATCTTATAGTAGCCACTTTTGTTTCAGTCCTTTTATATGTCCATGTGCCATATTTTACACCAAGGTCATAATCAAACTCAAAGAATCCTAGAAATTTATATGATAAATCACCTAGAGAACTCTTTATTTGCCCGAAAACAATGCTACTGGCGATTTTAATCTTTTAATTTCATTATCAATCAATTTTGATGCAAAGTTCCCTGTTTTTTTGGTTAGACAAAAATCCTATTTATATCATGATGAATTATTATATTTCCATCATTGTCTGCACTCACTAAAAAATCAATACCATCAAGATGTTCTTTTGATTTATCAATTTCTTTTGTGAGTGATGGAATACCAACGCCATAATTAATTTTTGTAACTCCATATTTTTTTAATAAATCATTTAAACCTTCTGAATAGTTCCCAGATAATTTAATTTCTTTTAATTTAGCGAAATCACTTTTTACAAAACGGTCTTTATTTTCAAAATAGGCTGCTTCAGAATTCCTTACAGCAATAATATCTGGGATTATGCCACCTTTGTTTTTCTCATTCTGATTGGCATTTGAGTTTGGATGAATCATTAGCCCTGTGCCACTTTGTGGAAAATCATGACAAATGATTGACCATCCTTGTGATTCCAACCATTTAAGCAGATTTATAGTAACTTTTTCTTCTCTCATGTTTTATGCATCTCGCCAAAGTGAACCATCAGGAAACAATATTGCATCCGCAAAATAAGAAAATACCCTTACGTGTTTAACTTTAGAGTAAGTTGAGCCATATCTAACTTGCATATAGTATCTTGGTATTTCGTGATTTTCTAATTGGGCATAATTTTTAGACAAAATATTTTTATTTTCACTTGCTTGCACAGCTTTTATAAAATCATCAATTTTCCCTTTAGTCCCATTAAGTATTAATGTTTTAGCGTTATCTTCCAATTCAACATCAGACCATGCTATAACTAAGTTATACTTTCTTTCCTCGAATGACTTTCCTTCTCTACACAATAAATAATCTATAGCGGCCAAAGCACCTGGATAAGGGTCTCCTCTAAATAAAGCGTCAACTTTATATATTATAGTTTCTTCTCTGCTTCGCAACAATTCTCCAATAGAATAGTTTTGATTTTCAAATTGAGACAAGTAATTTAAAAGATATTCTGTTTTGACCTTTATTGTTGCTGATAAAGGAGACATTTGAAGATTTCCTCCTTTATAAACATATTCATTGTTCATAAAGGTTCGCCTATCGATTAGTGTGCGGTTACTTAATAGTTTTTCTCTCCCTTTTATAATTCCAGTCCTTTCGAATATTGCAATTATTTCATTAATTGCATCAAACATTCTCAACATTTCATTATCAGTACCTAATGGACTACCAGCATAATTTCTATTTGTATCATGCAAAATGCCCTTTGTCAGCAGGTTTGGAGATGTTGTTGCATCAGCAGGGTGCATTCTAAAGTCACTTGGGTAATAATATAACAATGCAGGTATTTTATAAATTGACATAACATCATCAAGTGCTTTGAAAACCAAAGGATTTATTTTATCCCATTGGGGAGGAGATCCCTTTCTTGTAATAATTGCAGCTTCAGGATAAATGTAGAATGCAGGAACATTGTTTTCTACTGAGGCTGCCAACCTCGCAAACCGTTGGAAAGCATTATGACCAGTACCTGCCTCAGTTGATACTTCAATTGAAAATATTGGTTCGTGGTCAATCTCAACTATAAGGTCCGGGGCATCCAGATATAGGATTTTCTTTATATGGTCTGGCATCGTATGAAAGTTTTTTGCATTATTTGCATCACTTTCATACATTTTCTTTTTTACAAATGTTTTGTTTTTCAGCTCAGTATTATTGATTACAAAATCAGCAAATGGCTCTGTGCTATACCAAATTCTATAATTCATTATAAATATTCTTTGATTGCTTGTGCTAATGCTTTTGCCAATAATGGAGGTACTGCATTGCCTGTTTGCACTCTCCCTTGAACTATTCCACCTTTTACAATAAAATCATCTGGAAAACTTTGTATTCTACATCGTTCTCTAATAGTTAACCCCCTTGCATCTTCAGGATGTCCAAATTGAAATTGTGGCCTTATACCGCCAGAAACCTGTGTGGGACTTTGAATATCCCAAGCCAATCTAATACGTTGCTTAAATTTCGGATACATAGGTTCACCTGGTTTGGTATTTTTTATTTTTTCAATCGTTTCTAATGGATGATTTGGAGCCCTATGGCAGTCAACAGAACCATTCGTATTAATCCTCATTAATTTTTGGTATTCAGAAAATGGAGCCGATTTGTATTTTTTCTTGGATTCTTTGGGTTTTAAAGAAGGTAAATCACCAATAGCTTCTTTTATCGTCACATATGGGATTCCCGTTTCAGGACCATGTGTTTTTTTTATCTTATTAAAGTCAAATACCTTACCTTCCACTCCTACAAAAACCAGTCTGCTTCTTTTCTGCGGAACTCCGTAATCTGGAGCATAAAGCATTTTACTTTTCACAACCATATTACCTGCTTTCGAAAGGTCTTTTTCAATTTCTTCAACGAAATTGCCAGTACTTTTCATCCCAGAGACATTTTCAAGAACGATTACTTTTGGTTGCAATACTTCAATAAAACGAATATATTCTTTATATAATAAATTCCTGTCATCATTTTCATGTCGTTTTCTATTATTTAAGGAAAAGCCTTGGCAAGGAACACCGGCCATTAAAACATCAATTTTTCTTCCTTTTAAAAGTTCCTTGATTACCTCAGGTTTAACTTTTCTCACGTCCCCAAGAATTGTTGAGCAATTTGGATGGTTAGTCTTAAAAGTCTCAATGGATGGAGCATGAATATCACATCCTAAAACCACCTCAAAACCAGCCATTTCAAAACCTAACGAAGTGCCACCACAGCCGCAAAACAATTCAGCAATAATAGGCTTGTCACTTGGGATTCTGCCACCCTTAATTAATAAAGGCTCTTTTTTCCAATAGTACCCATTTTCTTCAGCTTTAACAGTTTTGTCCCAAACATTTTTAACTGGTTCAATGTCTGGTTCCAGTTCACCATAAATATTAAATTGGGGTTCTACAATGGTAGATTCAAGAATATCAACATTCTCAGAATAATTTTTCAAATTATTTTTTTTCATTGATCCTGCTTTTATAAAAAATTTGTTCCTCTGCCACCTTCAACGCGGTTAAACCATAATTTTCATTTTTAATTAAGTCATAAAGTTTATTTGCAAGCCAAAGTGTTTCTAACTCAGATAGGTCAACATTAAAAATGCTACTTAAAACTATTAGATCATCTCTTTTTAAACGCTTCTGGTCATTTTCAACTTTACTTAGAAAACCTTCGCCAATGTTAAGTTTAGCCGCCAATTCTCTTTGTAATAAACCAGAGGATTCACGCAATTCTTTTATCCTTTTGCCGATTGTCACTTTACCAAATTTTAACTTGACTTAATTAGGTTAAATGTATAAAATGTTTTTCATAAAAAGATATATTTCTTCGTTTATTATTCAACAAGTTTATTTACAATGTCAGAAAGAGTTGATTTCAATTTATCCTTTTGTAATTGACACTCCCAAATTGTCAACACATTCCATCCTAATTTCAATAGTGATTCAATATTTTTTTTGTCTCTTTGCTGATTCTTTTTAATTTTGGTTTTCCAAAATTCCGAATTGTTTTTCGGATTTTTAGCATCTCTGCAGTTTTTATGTCCATGCCAAAAGCAACCATTTACAAATATTATAGTATTATATTTTTTTAATACTAAATCTGGTTTCCCAGGCAATTTTTCATCATGTAATCTAAATCTATAACCTTTATTATGTAAGAATTTCCGAACAAAGAGCTCAGGAGTAGTATTTTTACTCCGTATATTTTTCATACAACTACTTCGCTGCTCCTTGGTTCTATTATCCATTTAGTCATTTCTTATATGTAAAGTTATGTTTTTTGTAAGCATCGGCAAAATTGCACTTTTTAGTAAAAACATCAGCTTGTAAGGCTTGCCAATGGATGCAACGTATGTTGACTGTTTCCATTTTCTTGTCTTTTTGAATTGAAATTACCGCTTTCGTTGGTTTTTTCATTTGTGCCTAACACATGCAAGTTTTGATAGTACGGATTGCAGGCAATGTCGCTATCCTTTTATAATGGTGTTTGATCGAACTAAAATTCCAAATTGTAACAACGGATTATGCGATGTGCATACAACTTACTTATTTTGTTTACCATTACTTCAATTACTTCTTCTCTAATGCGTACACAAACCTCTTCAATGCCTCCTGGTGCATTACTTCTCCCTAGCAGCGAACGATTGCCGGGCGGAAATACTAATAGGCTTTTTTTTTAAGCTTATTATGCTCGAAAAAAGTTTTCTACATCCTACAAAATAATTATAATTAAAATTAATCTGATTCACAATATTTTACAGAAGAAATCATATTAAAAGTCTTTTTAATTTTTACTCCTTCAATTATTTCACTATTGATTCTAAAATGAAACAGAGAAGGATGATAACCAAGGCGTTGAAAGATATCTGAAATAACATCACTCTTTTTTCGAAAATTTCCTATTAGTTGAAGACCCTGGATAACGTCTTCTTTCTGAAGTAAAACAGTATTGAAGAAATCATTTATTCATTGAGAATACTGTATAGTGAAAACTTCACTTATATTAGTAATTCGAACTAAAAAATTACCGACTGGTGTTAATGCAAAAGTGTCCGAATTTATAAGATTCAATATTTTTGCTCCTTGCAATGAATAAAGGATTCTTTTAGAAATGGAATTATCAATATCGGTTAACTCTTTAGGGTAGCTCATTGCATTCCAATATTCTTTCAAACCCTCCTCTATAACTAAGAAATTTTCAGATTAGCTTCTATATTTTGTTTTTAATTCGTCAATATTTGATATTTGGTCAAGGCTTAAATAATGACATAAATCTCTTATTAATTAATCCCTTGATGCATAAATTGGAAATTCGTTGGTTGAATTAGAATTAATAATTTTTGTTTTTGCCATTTCCATAATATTAATGTTCGATTTTTTCCTCAACGAATTTCAATAACTTGTTTTCCAGGGCAGTTTTCTCTCTTAGATAATCTGCCTTATCAATTCTTTCTTTTTTTGAATCCTCATGCAGGTACATCAGCTTCGACCTTATTGACAGGGAGAAATAGTAATCAATAATAGTCTTATTATCCCGGAAACAGGTTAAGGACAGGTCAATTGCCCGCTGAGAATTGTTGGTGGCGAGAAGAGTTTTAATTTGCTGGAGAATATTCTTGTCAGGGTTGACTTTTGAGGAATTGATAAACTCTGATATAAATTTCTCTCGTGAAGATTTTTCCTCTTCAGGATCCGTTTCAAAGACACCGACCAGATAACGCTCCTTATTGATTTGCATGTATAAGATCCTGATACTGCCCGCAAATGCCTCCATGTATTCTTCAAAATCCTCTTCCGGAACAGACGGTCTTGATTTTTCCCTTTCGGCGTGGCCATGCATGTATCCCCAGTTGTAGCCCGTTTTATAATGTTCGGGTTCTTCTCCGCCTTTATGGCACCAGACCTCGTCTTCAGGTTCATCAGGGTCTCCCTTGATTTTAAGACTAAGGCTTTCTTCCGAGTGCCAAACGGCTTCGGGTGATTCATATTCATTTGTTTTTCCTGTCAGGGCCTGATTGAATCCTTCAGAATATCCGACCCTGAAGTTATATCCCATTATGTATGAATTGGCCATTTTAGTTTTGTTTTAGGTAAGTTTTGCAATAAGCAACAGATAACCGGCTGTTGAAGCAAACAGAACTCGTTATTGAATATCCAGCTTTACAATTAATCCTGTAACTGCATAATAAATCAGTATGGCGATCACTTTTTTCCCTGTAGCCTCAAGAACCTTGCAGTATGTTCTAAGCTGCGGGGCGTAAATTCCTGCATAGTGCTCATTATCAGGTGCAGTGATTTGACTTATGCCTCCCTGGAAGCTTTTATAATCAACAATCACAACGCCATTATTGGTTTCCCATACCAGATCACAGCTTCCTCTGATGATCTGGCCTTCACTGGTAAGCATTTGCAGAGGCAGTTCCTTATGTATCTTTATCGGAGCGCCATATGTCAGCTTCAAAAATCCGTAAAGATTTTCAGCAGACCTGATTATCCTTTCCGGTTCAGGAAAAACATGCTGCATTAGCTGGTTTTTTAGTATCCTCTTTGCCAATTCAGTATTCTGTTCTGATCCTTCGCTGAAAATACAGAATATACAATGAAGGCATGTGCCTATCTGATCATCCGTCGGACTGTCGCCATCAGAGTTCTTTTTCGCTGAAACTGCAATTCTGTGTTCAAAATCCTTAATTATGCTGACTTTAGTATCTGCCGGAGTATCCTGAACTTTGCTCGGACTAATATACCTGGGATTGAAAACCGGGGAAGCTTCCGGCTTCACGAGGCTTGTATCGCTAAACATCGCATTTATTGCGATAAATTCAGGGTTCCTTGCTGAAGAATGAAATTTCGCATGGCAGCCTGTATTCCAGATATCAATCTTTTCGCTGCTGCATCCGGAAGGAATAACTTCCTTGCAGCCGATATTCTCCAGCCATTTCAGAGGCGCTTCACTAAAAGAAGTTGAAATAAGATAATCCCTTGCCCGGGTTACTCCGACATACATCAGTCTTTTGGATTCTTCCCTGGTTTTTAATTCAATGTTTTTAAACTCACTGGTTTCAGTAATAAGCGCAAAGACATCAGCTGTAACTTTCTTCTTTCTCCCTGTGAACCAAGGCAAGAGCAGTATATACCGCTCGGGGTATACATTATCTCCGTCAGGCAGCTTAGCAACAACATCATTAACTCCGAAAAAGGATTTTCGGATAAGATCATCCTGGTCAAGTTCATCCTTATCAAGGCTTTCGAGAATAACGGCGTGCCACTCGAGCCCCTTCGCCTTGTGATATGTTAGCACGTTGACTGCACCCTTCACTTTCTCTGCCTTTTCTTCCTGCGCCTCCAGGGAATTAAGGTAAACAATGAAGTTATTAAGTGATGCTCCAAGTCCAAGCTGCAGGCAGCGCTGATCATAATCTGCCGCATGCTTTATGACCGACTCAAGGTTGTGTATCCTGCTGCCGGCGTTTCCCCAGTGTGATACTATGGTCTTCAGATCGAGTCTGATAAACAGGCTTTCCGCAAGATCAGGCACAGGCAATGCCCTGATCTGCATTATAAATTCATCAATCCTTTTTATCAGGCTGTTTCCTTCTTCCCATTCTGGTATAATGATTTCATCCGGATTCTCACTTTTTGTTCTTTTCTCAAGGGCTTCATCCCTTAACGGAAGATAATCAATTCTTGATTTAATGATACGGCGGACCGAATAATTGGAGGAATCGCATAAATGAAGTATCTCAGCCTTTGCCAGACCGTTAATGCTGTTCTGCGCATAATTCAGAAGTGCCAGAAACAGCTTCACCTCAGGAGTCTCAAGAAAATTAGTGTTTTTGCTCAGACCAGCGGTTTTTAATCCTGCAGCCCGCAGAGAATCAGTGATCTCGTTTACCTCCGCATTGGTCCTGCACAGAATAGCAACATCTTCAGGACATAATGGTCTCAGTTTCTTTGATGACTTATCATACACAGAAATACCTCCCTGAAAAAATTTAACAACCTGCTGGGAAAGGTTTTCATAATGGTCGGTTTTAGGCGGTATGCCGGACTGATTATCCCTACAGAAATGCCAGTGCTTCAGTGCATACGGAATCGTATTTCCAAACTCCTGAGAATCATTTCTTTCAGATGTAAGTTTTACATTGCCTGGCTTGATATCTGTAAAAGCTCTGGTAAAAACATCATTTGACAACTGAACGAGATCCCTGCGCGAGCGAAAGGACCTGTTAAGGGGTTCACCTGATTTCAGATTATTTTTACTGTCGCCTGCGATAAAAATGTCAGTTATTGCTTTGATAAGCAGGGAGTCCGAGCCCCTGAATCCATATATTGCCTGTTTGGGGTCGCCAACCCAAATGCTTTTAGCGACAAGCTCCGAAAGCCTGTCAAATATTTTCACCTGAACAGGACTCGAGTCCTGGAATTCATCGACAAGCACGAGCTTATACCTACTCCTGATTTCTTCCGCCACGGAGGCGTCATTCAGCAGCTTAAGAAACAGCTGCTCCATATCATTATAGTCTATGAGGCGGTTTATTGATTTGTATTCATTAAATGAATCTTTCCATCTCACCGCCAGATTAAAAACTTTGTCTATGTAGCTTTTTAGTATTTCACCATATTTTTTTGATCTGGCGGCTGAAGCGGCTTCCGATATAATTTCAGCAATTGCGGGAAGCATTTTTGTTTCCTTCGCAGCAGGGCTGACAGCAGCCAGCTCCGTAATAGCGGCGTATTTCAATTTGTCCTTAAGAACACTTTCAATTTTGGACTTCCTGCTTTTATCACCGCAGATGCTGATATATTCCTCAAGAACTTTTTTTGCAGCATCCGTATCAAACAGGGTATTGTTATTGAAGATGCTGTCAATAAGCGCTTTTGATTTGTCAATGCTAGTCTTCAGATCTTCAATATCGTACTGCTCCATTTTTTCAATGATCAATTTGAGATGATCCTCCCAAAAACCCGGATTATCGACAGGCTTATTATCCTCGGTTTTTGAGAACCCGAATTCATTAAATATCTCTTCAAAAAAATGAATTTCTTCATCGACTGCCAAGCTGGCCAGTGACTGATTGATATAGAACTGTTTGTCAGATTCTGACATAACATTTTCATTTGCTCCGCGTCCAAGTATATACCAGTATTTTTTTACAAATCCGTAGGCAACTGCGTGAACAGTGCCAATCGCGGCTGTTTCGAGCTGGGATGCTTCTTCGTACATTCCGGCGGTGAGCAAAGCTTCCCTGGCTTTTTCCCTGAATTCAGCCGCTGCCAGTTCGGTAAATGTTGTAAGAAACACTTCTCCTGGTTTGTATTTTTCTCCCTCGCCGCTAAGATATCCTGCTAGAAGGGTCACAAGCCTGTGTGTTTTCCCGGAACCAGCACCGGCATTTATAAATTCTATATTTTTCATTTCAATCCTCCTTTAAAAGTTGAGAAATCACTAAAGCGGTTTGCAGCTTTCAGGCTTTTATTGCTGTAATCAGACTCAAGGGGAAACAGATTCAACTGGTTGCTGTCAATAGTATACTGCAATTGCTCCAGTTCCATACCATCTGCCACCTCAATCTTTCCGTCCTGAAGCTGGGCCCATCTGTATGAAAAAGAATTAAATGCCTGTTCAGCAATATTCATATTGCTTTTGGGTGTGACTTCTCTGATATTCATCCCCTGAAAATGGTGAGATGTAATGAGTATGCCACGGCTTAAATCAAAATAAGCCGCTGCAGCAACAATGCTGCCCGGTTCAGAAAGCCTGAGAATTTCGCTGTATACCTCCAGCTGCAAAGCTCTGTTCTCAAGAATTAATCTGTCAAAATAGCTTTTACTGCCGGTCCATTTCATGTCAAAGATTATATAGTTGCCGGCTTTATCTTTCAGGAGCATATCAATTCTTGCCTCCATAGGATATATGTTTCTGACAACGCATTCTTTTACAGCTTCACACCCGATTATCGTAAGGCCATTGCTTTCAATAATGTCAAGCAGACTGGCAACGGACTGCTTCAGCTGGTAAGCGAAACGTGTCAGAAGGATCCTGTTTTCATCAAGAAGCAGAATAGCTCCTTTTTGCAAAACGGCTTTTCCGAACCTGTTCTGAAAGTCTTGTTTAATGGCCTGTTTCATATTCGGAAGTTCATTCCCAGAATCGTTCGCCAGCGTTTCGACAAAAAGATGGGCAACGTTTCCCATAGTACGTTTTTCATCGCTCATTTCAATTACACTTTGTCCTGTCAGGCAAGCCTGATAATTAAGAACATAGTCGAGAGGCGTCTGAATCAGAAGAGATATGGAAGAATAGCTTTCAGTCAGCCGGGGCTTGAATAAACCTTTTTGTTCCATATCAACCATAACAGGAATTTCAGGCAGGTCGCACCTGGGAATTTCAAAGCTTGCTCCTTCAGGCAGAGTATTTACCGATTCAATACAATTAAGGTTTTTAAACTGGGCAGCAAGCTGGATCATAACAGGGTGAGCATTGAGTTTTTCACCCTTGTCCTTTTCTGATACAATAATTGTAAATTCCGATCTGCATTTCAGAATTGCCAGCTTTTGTTCAAACAGCTGAGATTTAATCTGGTCCTCTTCGCTCCAGAGCAATAATCCGTAATTTAATAAGGCTTCTCTTTCAGCTCTGCCAAGAAACTTCAGAACAGAAGCTTCGGGTGTCCCGTTAAAACAATCCATCCAAATCACGCTTTCAGCAGTGTCTGCAAATGCCGCCGGCGATTCTATCACGAAACGGGATTTTTGCTGCGGACTGGCGCCGGAATAATTTGTGGGTTTATATATGGAAAGTATCCAGGATTTAAGTTTCCCGCTGCTGATCTTTTCTGCTGTCTGTCCGTTCAGGATAATAAGAAAGGCATTGCAGAAATTTACCAGTGACGATAACTGATTCAATACCAATTCTATATCCTTGCCGGCCGCGTTTCCGGACATAATGATAACCGATTGGCTGGCCCATGTTCTAAGTGACTTTACATATTCCTGCAAGTCAGGAATCTTAATTTCATTCTCACTGTCATAAGTCAAAGGAAGAAAGATCTTAATCCTATGTTTTCTTTCTGCTTCATTTTCATCACCATTCTTTATGTATTCGTTAAGCGCTTCTTTCCACTTATCGTTAACAATCCCCCCTTCGGATATGATTACATCAATAAGTTCTCTTCTGAGTGAATAGGGTAAGGGATGTCTGCTTATCTGGAGATAAGAAAGAAGGTTGTAAATGTTTAAGGGCTTGACGAACAATGAGCACCCAAGCTTGAAAATCTGAACGATCTCCGGATTGGCATTAGAAAGTGAAGATCCCGAAAGAGGATTCGCGAAAAGCATTTGAACATTATCAAAACTGCGGTTATCAGAATTAATAAAGACCGTTCCTTCAAAATTGTTTTTTGTAACAACCCATTCCAGTGCAGAATTTCGCCAGTCAAAACGAAGAATCCTGAATGATTTTTTATCAAGGGGATCGAGCTGATCAATTGCACCCTCTTTTTTCATTAAAATCGCCCTCTGAATCTTCTCCAGATTTGTCCCCGGAGCTGCAATGCTTTTATCTGAGTCCATGTAGGAGCATTTCAGGCCCAATGAGGCAAGTCTTCTGAAATAAGCAATCATGTAAGGAGGCAGGTGTTCTTCAGGAAAGTGGATTATAAGTTCATCATCCTTGGTGAAAAAAAACGTTTCGCTCTCCATAAGTGATATCCAGCGATCACTTTCACCTTTAATGCCCAGGCTTTCTTTGAATGCAATATTTTCAACATCCGCTATGAAATCAAGTTTTTCTGATACTCCTTTAATTGCTGCCTTCCAGCCTGCCAGTATAAGCTCATCACGCCAGCGCATTAGTTCAGATGCAACACCATATTCGTCAATTTGAAACGATTTCTTAATGAAACAATCCTTTTGTGCCTCTGCAACTAACTTTACGGCATTATAATAATTTGCCTGGCGTTCAATACCCGACAAGCATTCGCATGAGAATCCACCCCGTAATTCAAGCTCGCTGAGCAAACCGGAGTTGCCTACAACAAGCTCATCAATAAGCAGATTCTTCCTGAGCTGGAAATCAATATAGTGATCTCCGTCAAAATAAGGGCTGTAATGTATTTTCATAAAGGTGCATATATAAAATCAGGATAAATCCATAAATTGTACTTATTATAAGTATCGTAAAATGTGAATCTCTTTATTCTTGATACCCAAATTCCGTAAGATCAACCTCCTCCAAAACAATATCCTTCTCAACAACATACCATACCGTTGCACCTTGAGGGCTATGAGCCAGCCATGAACCGTTATGCCTGATTACCTTCCAGTCGGGGTTATCATACTTTTCAAGGAAACCCTCAAAAAGAAAATCAAATAATGGTATATCCTCATTACCCTTTTTGAAATCATTATAAAAGTCCATCCATGCACCTTCAATAGTTTTGTTATTAATAACCGGATCTTCTATGTTGTCGCTAAACCAGGCTGCGATAAGTGACTTCGCTTTCAGATCAAAAAAACAAAAATCGATAATGATTTCTTTCGTTACAGGATTAAAAATCTTGCATTCAAGCCAGTCAATTTCAACAATTTCCATTTCAACAAAGTTACTAATATTATTAACCAACTATCTGTTACTTAACTCTGTTTATAAACAGGTTCTCAGGCATGTAAAGAAGATTCCTGACAGCTTTTTTCTTTTGCTTTCATAGTTATAGCGCCGAGATCATACGAAAAAGCTTAAAACATGTTACAAAAAACATCCGGAAGAACTCAATACCCTTCATTGGAAAACGGCAAAAGATTTCCGAAAACCGGAGTGAGCTGAGGATCTATCAAACCCGGCGTCAGTATCTGAATCTGGTCGAGGAAACTTATTTTCTTGTCTATTATGATTCTTAACGGTATATAAATTGTAAGAGTTGCAAGTCCCGCAATCCAGCTGCCGCTTACAGCCCAGACCGCCATGCCAAGAAATGGAAAATATTTCAGGAGATACTTGTAAGTGTACCAGACATTCCTCCAGTTAAGGAAAAACAATCTTACCAGGTTCCTCCATATCAAAAGCTGATACATATCATCACAATCATATTTTCTGCAGTCGGGGGTCTTCCTGTTTCCTTTGTCCGGAAAAAACTTCCAGCTGAAATCGATGTACTTTTTTTCTTTTTTCATATTTAAAATTTTTAAAGGTTGTTATTAATTATGTTATCCAAAAATTGAAATCCATTAACCACAAAGAACACAAAGGATTTCACAAAGGGCACAAAGGTGAGGCATACCCCCCCTTGGGGGGGTTGGGGGGTCGAATCGGGAAATGGGAATTAGTTGTGATAGAATTTATTGAATGCAATCACCGTACTAATTCCAGGTTCCTCATGCAATCCCAAGTCCAGCTTCATTGTACAAATATCATCAAGATAAATTCCCAGTTCATCCTGTGTTTCGCCGGCGCTCCAGATTTTTCCTTCATCGACAACCACTGTACCGTGGTTGATTGTTTTGCCGTCTTCAGTCTTATCCCTGACGATTTCAGCCATAAATGTCCTGTCACAGCCTGATTTGACAAGGAAGAGTTCCGTTATCTCAAGACTTGAGATTTTTTTCTTTTTTTCGGGTTGTTGTTTCTTTTCTTCTTTCATAGTATTATAAATTATTTAGTTTATTTTTTAACCACAAAGGGCACAAAGTCCCGATAGCTATCGGGATAAGAACTAAGTGCGCAAAGAATTTTAAGAACTTACACGGAGATACACAGAGGAGACACAGAGAAATCAGTTTTTGCCCTGAGCCCTGAGCTCTGTGCTCTGTGCCATCATTCCACCACATACTCGAGAAACGTATCATACATCATGGCATCTCCCCCGAAATTCGCCATAAGGCTTAATGATCCCGGAGTTGTCCTGATTATTGCAGAGAATTCGTTGCCGTCTTTCGCCATTTCCGTAATCCGTCCATTATTACTGTAAGCTATCTTAACTGCCTTGTCAGACTTTACCCTGACTTTTATTGTTTTTCCTGATCTTATCATTTTATCATAAGGCATTGAAACCATCCTGATATCTCCGTTCACGTAATATGTATCGGGCAGCTCATTTATGGTGCCATTAAGAGCCGAAGGGTAGCAATAGTTTCCGTTAAAACCCATTTTGAAAAACAGGCTGGAAACATAGGGGAGTCTTTCAAACTGTTCTTTGGAAATCCTAGTATCATTCAGCTGCCATTGCTCATCCGAGGGCAGATGAGAAAAGATAAATTCATCGGAACGTGTATCGAACCAGTAATCGTTGAATTGCATGACTGTGACCAGTCTGCCATTCACCCCTTTGCCATATCCTGCTGCCCAGGTGACATCGAAAAGTTTCCATTGACCGTCAATTTTTACTGCATTCCATGCATGGTCGGTATCAGTGAGGGTGCTGCCCGGACTGTAGGTGATGCCTTTTGAATAGCCGGTGATTGTTACAATCTCCAGTCCGGCCAGTTTACCAAGCGCCAGGAAGAGGTCACTGTAGCCCTGGCAGACAGAAACCCTGTTCCTCAGTACACTTTCAGCCTTGGTATCACTGTAATTGCCTGTATTGAATCCGTTGTCGTCATAGGCTATGTGAGTCGCTATCCAGGTAAATATCAACCGTGTCTTTTCAAGGTCATTGGAAGCATGACTAATGAGGGAGGCAGCCAGGTTTTCGAGTGAAGGTTCTGACTGAGCGGGAATATTTTTTGCATACTTATCAAGCTCCGGGAACCCTGGCGTAGCTGACGATGGTTTTTCAGGTATCAGATATTCCTCAGCCTCACTTTCATCGGTTGCTGAGTTCACAGACTGAGCAGGCTGTATTCCGGCCGGAATCTCTGGCTGAACATCTTCATGAGATGGGGCAGGAGAGGCGCTGGCTTTCTTGTTGAGGGCAGTGAAGCTATTAATATTATTTGCAGAACGCGTACCAATGTCATTAGATGCAGGCGGAGATGTTTTCTCATCACCGGCTGCCTTTATCTCCTTAGTTTTCAGCTCAAGCCATTCAATTGCTTCGCGGCTCTTTTCAACGACATTGATGTTTCTTTCATTGAGATATTTGTAAGTTGCACCTGCAATGATTCCAAAAAAAATAATCTTTAGTATTGTCTTCATATATTATTAAGATTGGTTACCATATATAATGTTAATAGTGTTTCATCTTTATTGCGATGCAAAGAAAAGTCCGAACATTGCAGTGTATCTGCAATGAGAAAATATTTTGATTTTTTTTAAAATTAATAATCAATTCAGGTTTCTGATAGTGAAAAGCAGATCCTTCGCTCCGATCAAGATGACATTGATTGTGAGGAGCAAAAGGGGAGAAGTCTTTGCCTATATTAATGTTGGCTGTTTCAGAGGTTATACATGAAGGTACTTCTTAATTAATGCAAGCAACTCCTCTTTATTCATCGGGGCGCGGATAAAATCATTGCATCCGCATTCAAGACATTTTTCAGTAATATTGCCCCAGTTTGAATTGGCGATTATAGGAACATCCTTGTTAAACTTCCTTATCTCCCTTGTTGCCTCATAACCGTCCATTACCGGCATCGTGATATTCATTAATATGATATCGAATTTCTCTTTTTCGCAAAGTTCGACTGCTATCTTGCCATTGACGGCTTTAGTGATCTGAATGTTTGTCTCAGTGAAAAACCTGTCTATGTAAAAGTTTGTGAATATACTGTCCTCCACTATTAAAATCTTAAAATTTTTCCAGTTTCCCATTTTGTTCAAGTTTTAGTTATGAGTTTTCAATAGTTTTAAATTGTAAAAAACCTCTTTTTATAAGGCCAGTATTTATGCCATCATTCACATTGATTTTTTAGCGATGTTGGAATTAATTTTCATGTAAGTGCATATTTAAATTTCCTTATAAAAGAAACATGAGGAATCAACTGTTTCCGTATTGTGCAGGACGTCAATAAAAACAATTTCTCTGTTATCTTTCTTAATTCTTTCAAATTGATCAACCCGGTTATGTCCGACAATCTGGTTAAGTTCAGTCCACGGGTCGTCTTCCAGTTCTTCGATATCACACCATAATGGTCCGCCGGCTTCAGTATCGCCGTTTCTTGAATAGCCGACATCAAAAATTGCCTTATATCTTTTATCAAAAGCGAGATTTAAAAGTTCTGAAAAGGAAGCATCCTTTTTTTGTTTTTCCGCAAATGGCAGGAACCTGAATTCAAACCACCAAGCGCTTACTCCGGCGTGTGTCCAGAGATAATCGTCTGCCTGGTAAGCAAGTTGAAATAAATCTGCATTTGAATAGAATATTTCATGCAATTCCTTCTTCATTCCGGGCCTGTACCCGGAGCAGTAATGCCCGTTATCGATAAAATATTGAATATCGTGATTTCCCCAGAGCAAGATTATTTTCTCAGGATATCTCTTTTTTAAAAAGATTATGTCTGATAAGTTTTTCTTAATGGATATATTGTCTATCTCGGGTGAATCGACATAATCCCCCATAAAAATAAATTTATCATGTTCATTTATGATCTTAATAACAACATCTGCTATTTCTTTCCCGTGCGTATCTCCAATGCTTACTGTTTTCATACTGTTATTTTAATTTTTCTGCAATGATATGAACACTCAATGCAGTCTATCTGCATTAAAGAAAATTCTCAAAAAAAACAGAAAATATTATTCAGGAGTATTGTTCCAGGGCAGCTTTCAGCTTGCTCCGGACTATTTCCGCAAGACTTTCAGGCTTAATAACTTTTACCTCGTTGCCCCATGACATTATTTGAGAGATAAACTCATAATCAGGAGATACGAAATATTTAATTACAACTTCATGCTCATTGTCGGAAACAATTTCCTGGCTGTTATGAATGGGATAAGCAAGAACATAGGTTGCCTGCAAATTGGAAAAAGCAAGATGGACTTCCACGGGCTCCTCTTTGCTGACCGTAATGCCAAAAGAATCATGAAAGTAGTTTTTTGAATTGAATCTCCTGTTGATAAATGGAATGTCATCTCTGACCTTGACTGAAATAAACCTGTCAAGGGCAAATGTTTTTATCTTGTCTTCCTCTTCTGAATAGCCCAAAAGATACCAGCTCGATTTGTATTGCTTCAGGAGACATGGATGAATAATATAAGTTGACGGGGCATCTGCAAAATAGGATTTATATACGAGTTCCATAACCTTACAATCAGAAACAGCTTTTATAACATCCTGAAGATACTTTGATGAGGAGAAGTCGCGGCGGCCTTCGAATTCCAGGTAATGGTACCTGGATACATACCTGTACTTTTCTTTCAGCCCGCTCTGTTTTGCGACTCGCTTTACTGTCTCGGCGAATGTCTGAAAGACGGGAGCATCGCTGAATTGTTCAAGCAATTTTGCAGCCAGCAGCAGCGCTTCGTATTCTTCATCGTTAAGGGGAATATTCTCGATTGTATAGCCCGGTTCATCATAATAATAATAGTTGTATAGTCTATTGTATTTTATGGGAGCGAAGTACTTCAGACCCTCGTCATATCTCATGGTATGAATATCACTGTCAATAGTCCGGTAACCGATCTCGCTGCCAAAGAAGGCATCTTCACAGGCTTTTTTCAACTGTTCCCTGGTTGCCTTCCTGCTGTTGAGCAGGCACCTGTTTATGACACGGTATCTGATTAGTGCGGATTTATTTACAGGCATGGCTTCGCGAGTTGGTGAGAACAATAAAAATACGAAAAAACGGGCTAAAATCAAAGTTTGCTAAAAACCTATTCTTCTTTTTCCTGAAAACCCATGATCCTTGCTGCAACAATCTATTAGTGTGTCAAACAGATCAACTTTTTTATTAAGGACTTTCTTAAGTATAACCTGCCTTACGTGTACATCAATTTCACCGCCGGTGATCTCAAATCTTTCGCCAAGCCTGGCAGCATCTGATTGAGATAATTCCGGCATTTTGTTTCTCCATATGCTCTGTCTGACCTTTGCGTCAGGTTTTGGGAAGCTTATTCTGAATGTGAATCGCCGCTCAAAAGCTTTGTCCAGGTTATTTGTCAGGTTTGTGGTAGCTATAAGTATTCCATCGAAGCTCTCAAGAGCTTGTAAAAGGATATTCTGGATGGTATTTATCGATTGTTCTGTTGAAGAGCTGCTGCCATTTAGTTCTGTTCGCTTTGTAAAAAGCCCGTCAGCTTCATTGATGAACAGTATAGGCTCGGTGCCGGTACTCTTCATCAAAGCAGCGTAGTCGTCAAATATTTTTTTTACTACCTTTTCGCTCTCACCGAACCATTTGCTTTTGGTTTGGCTCAGGTCGACCATCATAATGTCCCGGCCTGTTTTTCGTGCTATCTGATATACAGCCTCTGTTTTACCTGTACCTGGTTCGCCAAAGAAAATGGAGGTTATCCCCTTGCTCAGTTTATTGCGCTGCAACTCTTTGCGGTATGCTCTGAACTTAGAGGGTTTCAGTACTTCCTCCAATGTCCTTACCTGTTCCCTGACCTCCTCACTGAAGAAAAGTTTTTTGACAGTCAGCGTTTTCCCTGAGATGAGTCCGGAGTTTTTGTCATCAGTGATAAGTAGTGCGGGATATTCCTCGTACAAAACCTTTGTTGAAATTACTGATAGGGTTACTGTTTTTTCACCATCCAATTCAGATGTAACATTCTGCAGGAGGTTTTTCTTTATTAACTCATGGGTGCCTGCGGAAACCTCCTGAGCGAATTCAAGCTGCTCGCCAAGTCCATCAAAAACCGCATTTGAAAAGCTGACAATGTTGACATTGCACTGACCTTTTAACCTGACATAGCTCAGCGCAAACATGGTACACTTGCTCATTGTAAAAAAAAGAGCATTGTCGATGAAGGCAACATAAGGAAGGTCCTTGTTCATGGATATAAGGAACTCGATTTCAGATAAAGCCTGTGCTGTAGTCAGCTTATTTTCCTGGCGTTCTTCGACAATTGAATGAGCCTGTTTAAGGAATCCCGGCAAGTCAAATTTTGTTGCAGAGACAAGCATGCCGGCATCAGATTTTCTTAACGCCTCAATTACATAATGAGCGACTAAAAAACTTATATCATTATAGGATTGTTTTCTTCCCCTTTTTCTAAAGCTCTTCTCGATATACCCTTTCTTTTCAAGAGCCTCTATCTCAGGTATATAGCTGATAATTTTCAGAACGCTGGATAACAAATGATTTGCCAGGTTCTCATAAGTGACAGGCTGCTGAAAACTCAATTCCGCGAGACAAGAAAAGAATACTGCCTGGTCAGGAGTAATGCCAAGGAATTCTGAAACCTCATTAATGTCTTTGCTGACATCAGTGAGTTTCTGGAAGTCTAGATCACATTTTATCGCCGCTGTAGAGATGCTCTCCAGAGAGCTGAGAAGATTTTGATTTAAGTTTTTATCCATATGTCTGTTTTAATTTTCAGCAAACATAAGTGACTACTTTGCAGCCTATTTGCATTATAAAAAAGTTTGTAAATATTTTATAATTAATTAGAAAAAAAGACATTATGAATTAGTTGTCCTTCAATATTAAGGCTCTATCCCAAAAGATCATTGCCTTCGACCCACTGAAAGATCATGCTCATTATATCCAGTTTCGGGGTGCTTTTGCAGTTTCATAGTTGTCAAGATAAGTTATTATATCCTTGGTATGACTAGAACAGCTACGACAGATGAAATCAGAAAAGCCTATAGAAAGCTTTCATTAAAATTTCATCCAGACAAGAATGAAGGAGATTCATTTTTTTCTGATCGATTTATAGATATAAATGAGGCTTATGAGGTTTTATCAGATGAAAAAAAAGGGAAAAAATTGACTTGAGTTTTCCTCCCAATGAAGGTAATTATAAAAGTTCAAAGACCTTTGAGCCTGTCATTGAATATTTCAAAGCAGATAAGATTGAATTTGAATATGATGAAAAAATAACCTTTAGTTTGCGGACAGTAAACTTGAATAAGGTTAATATTTATCCCTCCGGAACAGTAGAACCAATTGGGCAACGCTTTTATCATATAAAGGACTTTAAACATAAGAGTATAGCATTCTCTATTTTAGCAGAGAATATTAATATCAAAAGGAAAACTGAAGCGTCATTGACATAAAAGAATAAAACCTACTATAACTTTTACTCATCTATAAAGAGAGGAACATTGAGATTGAGAATCAACACGAAACAGATTATAGAAATTCATCTTCAGATTCAGGCATTGATATGGAGAATCAGCACGAAGCAGATTGGGAGATAGAGTAGCAGCATAGAAGAAATAAGAAAAATAGAATTATAATATGGTTAGTATTGGCATTCGTGGCTTTTCTAATTATCTTTACTTTATGCACCAGAACTTGAGGAATTTAATAGATAACGCACCCCATTCCGCACCTAAAAAAACAATCCTTTTCTATCTCGCTTATAAACAGGGCTTTCTGACAAAACTCTGAGGTCGGTGAAGAATTCGAACCACAAACCCATGTAATCTTTATGACAATATGTCGATTTAAATAAATGTCCGTTTGTTTGTCTTAAGTTGAACTGTCGCTTTATGTTCATTTCTATAATCAGGTATAGCTTATGATTCTAAGAAAAATCATAAATTGGAAGAGCTAGGCAATAGCTCTTCCAATCGAAGGACTCATGTACGATACATAATACCGCATGTACCCTCAGAGTTTTTGGGAC
>Ga0182011_10000328_pt1 | contig 40815 bp, 34 predicted proteins | sample 711E1DmetaG_FD_120481 | JGI IMG/M metagenome (GOLD analysis project Ga0182011, IMG submission 120481) | Permafrost microbial communities from Stordalen Mire, Sweden - 711E1D metaG | ecosystem: Environmental > Terrestrial > Soil > Wetlands > Permafrost | place: Sweden: Stordalen | collected...
CCGATCCATCCCGGCCGGCTGCGTTGCTCCTCGGTTACATACGTCAAGTATGCGCCCTCGTCGCGCCTTGCCGTCCGGGCGCCTCGTCCACCGAAACATGACCGCTCCTCTGACCGGAGGCACTAGTCGTTCTCGTAGGGCAACCGCCAGATGCGGAAGGGCTTGTCCGTGCCGGAGTAGAGGCGGACAGACGGTGGTTGAGTCAACGAGCCGTCTTTGGCGTAGGTCAAGGCGTAGCGAACCCCGAGGCGTCTGAGCAAGGGGTGGATGGGCGAGGCATACACGTTCATCGAGCCATCGTTCGGATTCTTGAACTTGATGTGGTCGTCGGCGAGCGGGAGCTGGAAGTAGGCGATCTCGGCGTATCGGTTGTAGATGGGCCCAAAAGCGTCCGAGGGATCGAGCGCACGCCACAGTGAAAGTTGCGGATGGAAATGCACGCCGGTGAGTGAGCGTCCGCCCATGGTGGACAGGATCGTGCCAATCAGTGGTTCGGGGGGGCCGCCACTAGCAAGCCACAGGCTGTCCAGCCCGATAGCTCGATCGTCCTCCACCACCTGCTGCACGGCCTTGTAGAGTGGAGATGCTTCCACAGGAGGAAAACCGACCGAAAGGGGGTTGAAGTTGCCTGCCGTGACCAGCAGCTCGGCGGTCAGAAGACCGGCGAAGATGCGGCGTTTGCCCAGCACCAGCAACAAGGCTTGCAGCGCAATGAGAAGCGTCACCAGTTGCATGGCTACGGGAATGCGCCCGCCTCCGAACGGGACCGTCTTCGGAAACACATTTCTGATGTGTTGCAGGGATGCTCCGATCCAGAGATAGAAGCCTGCCGTCGCCAAGACCACGCCGAATGCTGCCAGCCATTCGCGCAGGGTAAGCCGCTTCGGCGCGGGATCGGGTCGCAACAGGCTGAGGCTCAAGACGATGGAAACCAGACCGATGGCGAGCTGCGAGCGAAAGCCTTGCGTGTGGGACCACAGCATGAAGTCAGCCAGCCAGTGAGGAAAGTGAAAGCGGCAGTAGAGAACGTGAATTATCCCCAATCCCAGAAGCGCCCAGCCTACGGGATCCAAGCGGCGCCGAGCTCTTGTGAACAACAGCACAGCGAACAAGACGGTCGGAAGGAAGAGGAAAAAGCCCGACGATTCGCTGGCGTTGAATACGGCGCTCCCGATGGGCGCGGTACGGGTGGTCCGAAAGTTGTACACGGCACCAAAGAGCTGGGCCAGTGTGTAGTCGCCCCCGTTGAGGCGGCGCCGGCCGGGGTATGCGCTGGAAGCCAGGGCTTGCAGTTCGGGCCACACCGCGAGCAGGAAGCAGCCAAACAGCCCCACCGCCACACTTGCGGCGAAAGCACCGGTCAGGGTGAGCTGACGGGGCGAAACGCCTCGCCAAGTCCGGTCGCGTACGATCACCCCCACCAGCATCGCGGTGAAGGTGTAGGCGAGCGGCACCATCCAGGGCGGGTACAGCTGCATCATGAAGCCGGCAGCGGCATACCCCGCGACCAGCGCGGCCAGCAGAGCTCTGGGCAGAGACCGCGCTGCGATCAGGTGATGGACGCCGACCATGACCATGGCCGCGAAGCCCACAGTGTAGGCGGGAAAGTGGCTCCAGCAGATGGGGTAGGCCGAGGCACAGAACCAGAACGCCCCCAGAAGGGGAAGAAAGCGCTGCCTGGGAAACACGATCTCGAGGGCGAGATAGAGCATGGTGAAACAGAAGAAGGGCGAGAACCACCACAGCCAGGCCAGCCCCGCCTGCGAACCGAAAAGGAGGTAACCCCAGGTGACGGGCCTCACCAAGGAGGCAGGATGCAGAACCGGAACCCAGGAGATGAGCAGCATGTTCTGCCCGTCAGCGATGTTCGTGTTGCGAACCGGGAAGCGGGGGTGGTGCGTGAACTGGGCCAGGGACCACATGGTGGAAATCGCCCATTCGTCGCTGCGGATGGCCTGCGACTTGGCCATGAGAAGGTCACGCAGCCAGGGTGCGCGGCCGTGCAGTGCTTTGAGGATCGGCTGTGCCAGGTAATGGTTGTCCGCTTGTTGCGGAGCCCACAGCTTGGCGGAGAGGGCGATGGACGATCCGTGGATACGCATCGCCACCAGAGCCGCAAAGAGCAACCAGACCGCGCCGAGCAGCCGGACACGAAATGACAGACGGGGCACCCAAGCCAACACTTTGGCGACGCGGTTGCGAGGAGCGACAGGGTCGGAACCAGTTGTGCAGGGTGACATAAGTGGGGAGGCGCGCATTTTGCCACGAGTTGCCCAGGCGAGACTCATTTGACAGCGAGCCTCATAGTGCGTAAGACTGCGCCAAATCTCGGCGGAGCGCGCTGGGAGCCGCTCCTCTGCAAAAGAAAGGTAGGGACAACGCTATGACTCGAACACTAAAGGCCGTCATGTCTTTCGTCCTTGGCGGAACGCTCCTCATTGGCACCGCCTGCGAGGACCAGAAGTGCAAGGAGGACCTGCAGGCCGCCCAGACGGCTTCCGAAACAGCCCAGAAGAATGTCACCGCCAAGCAGAATGAACTCAATGCGGTCAAGGGCGCGCTCGCTGCGGCCCAGGCCGAGGTGGCGAAGCTGAAGAAAGAGGCAGAGGATGCCAAGGCGGCCGCGGCCAAGGCGGCCGAGGCTGCAACCCCTGCTCCAGCCGGGAAGAAGGGCAAGAAGTAGACAGGCAGCATGCGAGTGGGCCCGCGGCGCCGAGAAAGGCGCCACCTGGTGCCCTCTGAAGCCTACGAAAGAAAAGCCCTCGACGGGGTGACCCGCGGGGGTGTTTTCTTGTCCGGGGTTTGTGCGCGCGGCGCTCCTCCTACTTCAGGAGCCGGCTGCGCAGTTGCTCGTGCTGGTGCCATATCTCATCCGGCATGCGCGTGCCGAAGCCGTCGAAGAACTGACCCACGGCGTCCACCTCGGCCAACCAGTCCTTGCGGGTGATGGCGAGGAGCTTGTCCATAGCCCCGTTTGGCAAGTTCAGGCCTGTCATGTCGATGTCCTTCGGGTTTGGTACGTAGCCGATAGGAGTCTGCACAGCCTCGACATCGCCACGGCAGCGGGCGAGGATCCATTCGACAACGCGCAGGTTCTCACCGAAGCCTGGCCAGAGGAACCTGCCATTCTCGTCGGTGCGGAACCAGTTCACGTGGAAGATCTTGGGCTGGTACTTCACCCGCGAGCCCATGTCCAGCCAGTGCCCGAAGTAGTCCGCCATGTTGTAGCCGCAGAAGGGGAGCATAGCCATGGGGTCGCGCCGGACCTCGCCCAGCGCACCGACCTGGGCCGCGGTGCGCTCGCTGGCCATGCTGGCGCCCGTGTACACGCCGTGGTTCCAGCCTAGCGCTTCGTAGACCAAGGGCGCCAACGTCGCTCGGCGCCCACCAAAAATGATGGCATCGATGGGCACACCGTGGTGCTGCTTGTAGCGGAAGGAGTGGGTGGGACAGTTGGTGAAGGGCGCGGTGAAGCGGCTGTTGGGGTGGCTGGCTAGAATCGGGTTTCCGTTCTTGTCCTGCAGGCCCGGTTTCCATGGTCGACCCTGCCAATCCAGGGCGTCGGTCGGGGGCGGATCGTCGTGACCCTCCCACCACACCGTTCCGTCGGGCTTGAGCGCCACGTTGGTATAGATCGTGTCGCGGTTGATGGTGGCCATCGCGACGGAGTTGCTGCGCGAGTTGGTGCCGGGCACCACGCCGAAAAAGCCCATCTCGGGGTTCACCGCCCACAGCTGGCCGTCGGTATCTACCTTCATCCAGGCAATGTCGTCGCCCACGGTCCAGATGCGGTAGCCCTTCTCTTTCAGCCCTTCAGGTGGCAGCAACATGGCCAGGTTGGTCTTGCCGCAGGCGCTAGGAAACGCCGCCGCCACGTACTGGATGCGGCCGTTGGGCTCTTCGATGCCTAGGATGAGCATGTGCTCGGCCAGCCATTTCTCGCGCTGGGCCAGCACACTGGCGATGCGCAGCGCAAGGCACTTCTTGCCAAGCAGAACGTTGCCGCCGTAGCCACTGCCCACCGACCAGATGGCGTTGTCTTCGGGGAAATGCAGAATCAACCGGCGGTTGACGTCCAGGTCAGCTTTGCTGTGCAGGCACTTGGTGAACGCGCCTTGAGGGCCAAGCGCATCCATAACTTCGGTGCCCATGCGGGTCATGATGCGCATGTTGAGCACAACATAGATGCTGTCGGTCAGCTCGATGCCGATCTTGGAAAAGGGCGAGCCAACCGGGCCCATGGCGAAAGGCACGACGTACATGGCGCGGCCCTTCATGGCTCCGGTGAAGTAGCCACGCGCCTTGCGATACGCCTCACGTGGACTCATCCAGTTGTTGCTTGGTCCGGCGTCGCTCTGGAAGCTGGTGCAGATGTACGTGAGGTGTTCGGTGCGTGCGACATCGTTGGCCGCCGTCCGGTGAAGATAGCAACCCGGCAACTTCTCCTGGTTGAGCTCCATGAGCTCACCGGTCTTGAGGGCCTGGGCGGTGAGACGCTGTCGTTCCTCGTCGCCGCCGTCGCACCAGTAAATGGTGTCCGGCTGGCACATGGTGGCCATCGCGTCCACCCATTCCTGAACGTGCCCGTACTTGATCATGGAATCGTGACTTCTGACATAAACCGGTCGCCAGGGTCAACAGCGCGCTGGGCCCCTGCTATTTCAGCACGGGTCGCTCCGACTTCCCGCGTACCATTTCCGCGGGATACCGGGTCCGGTTGACTTCCAACTTGGCGTGCATCGTGGCCACGGGATCCGCACCGATGCGTTCGCAAAGCAGCAGCAACGCGATGCCGACGTCGCCGATCTCGGACAGGATGCGAGCCCGCCGCGCTTCCTCCCTCGAGGCCGCGTCGGCCTGATCGTTGCGTACCCATCGATATTCGGCGAGCAACTCGCCCGCCTCGGAGGCGAGCAGCATGGTGAGGTTCTTGGGATCGTGAAACTGCTGCCAGTCGCGCTCGGCCACGAACTGGCGGAGCCGGGCGAGGAGTTGTTGTAGTTCGTCCATCGATGGTTCCCCGTGGCAACGTGAAACGAGGGTTCAGCGCAGGTTTTGGCAGTGCTCCGCGGCCAGCGAAGCGGTGACGGAAACGGACTCATCCTTGCTCTGGGCCGCCGTGCGCAGGGCTGCTGCGCCTTGGCCAGGATCGCACAACCTGCCCAGCGCTTGCACGGCGGCCTTTTGCAGCGAGGGACGGGGATCCGCGAGCAGGTTTGCGGCGGCAGCAACGGAGTCTTTCCCCCCGATGGCGGCGAGCGCCATCACTGTCTCGGCGGCGGTGCCTTCCAAGGAAAGGTCAGATTGCGATTCGGTTTGCAGGCGCTTGAGTGCCGCGGCCATGGGCGCGGGTGTCCGTGGGTCTTTCAAATCAACCAGCAGGCGCGCAGCCAGCGAGCGCATATCGGCGCTCTCGGGCAAGCGTCCGAGCACCCGCACCAGCAGGGCGGAGGCACGCCTGTCACGGCAGTGGGCCAGTCCGATGAGCGCGGCCATCCGGATATCGTCCAGATCCTTCTCGTAGGCGTGAAGAAGCAGGTCGTTGCCTTCCGGCACGCACAGATCGCCGAGCGCGGTCACCTCGGCTCGACGCACCCCAGGCCAGGGCTCCTGCTTCGCCGCATCGATGATCTGCGACGCCATGGACCGATCGTGGCGTTGACCCAGCGCCAGCGCCGCGGTCTCTCGCGCGCGTGGATCGGTGTCGAGAAGAGCCGCGCGCAGGGCTGTCGTAGCTTCCGGGTCGGGGATGCCGGCCAGCTCGCGCGTGGCGAAGAAGCGGAGCACGCTGTCCGTGGCGCGCGCGCGGAAGGCCACCAGCTCCGCTGTCGCGGCAGGGCTGCGAAGCATGCCGAGTCCTTGCAGGGCTCGGCCTTGCTCTTCGAAACTGGCCGAATCATGGAGCGAAACGTGCAAGACATCGACCGCAAGGGCGACCTGCTCAGGCTCGCGCGTGGCTGCCGCTGCAAGCACGAACAGCATGTCCGCCCGTTGTCCCTTCGCCGAAACCGGGATTTGCGCAACGGCCTCGAGTGCGGCCTGGGCCAAAGGCGGCTTGGCGGCCGCGGCAATCTCGCGCAAACCGGCGCGCAGGGATGACGAGCCCTTGCCCACGGTGGCCAGGAGGGTCCGCCGGGCTTCGGGTTGGGTCATGAAAGCCAAGGCCCGCGCCGCGCGCAGCCGATCCGGCTCGCCGCGCTTATCGTTGGCCAGGAGGGCGGCGATTGCCGGCAGGGGTGGCTCCTGCAGGCGAGCCAGAAGCGCGAAGACGATCTTTTCTTCGTCGGGTGTTGCCGCGACCAGGGCCGCGGCGAGCGCGGAGGCCAACTCAGGCGACGCGGCTACCAGCTGCGAACTGCCGGCAGCGGGCGGGGGCACGAGCGTCGCCACGGTCTCAAGCAAGCAGACGCGGCCCTGTCCCGCCGGGGTGCGGGCCAGCGTGGCCGTCACCTTGCCGAGGGCGGCGGGACCGATCGATGCCAGCAAAGGCCGCCTGGTTTCGCATGCGGTGCCAGCAGCCAGGTCAGCCACCAGTCGGTCCACGGCCTGCGGCCCATCAATTTCGGTCATGACGGCCATGTCAGCAATGGCTGTTGCCGCTCGGCCGGGTGTGGCTTCGCGGACCATCACCGTCAAACAGCTCGAGGCCACGGGTTTGGGCAACGGGATCCAGAACGGCTTCCGGAACTGGCTGACCCCGCCCCCCGAATCCTCTACCAGGTCGACGTCGATGCTCTGCTCTGCCCCGGGGCCGAAGAGCAAGGTCAGACGGCGCGGCCGGCTCGATGCCGCGAAAGCCTGCGCGCTCCGAGTGTCGCCGGGCAAGACTTTCAGACCGGTGATGGCAAACCCTGCGCTGGAACGTGCGGTGAGAAACTCGCCCCGGCCGTCGTGGGTGTCTGCCGTCCAGACCGTCGCCGGGTCGTCATCATTGACCGCAACCGGCGCGGCGAGGCGGCGCGCATCAGCCTGTGCCCCAGCCGAACTGGAGGCCGCATGAAAGTGAAAGCCACCCAAGGGCTTGCCAGCCGGCATGCGCGCATCGCCTCGGTGGGCCTTGATGGTTGAGGGTGCGGCTGACGGCAGGGCAGGGGGGGCGGGCTTGAAGCGGTGGTTGGCAAAGTCCCAAGCCCGCCGAAACAGCTGCACGGGCGCACCGTCGCAACGAGACAGGCGGGCGGTGGTTTGGAATTCCTCGATGCCTTTCTCGGTGACGACGATTCGTCGCGCTGTCTCGCCGTCGACGTCGCGTGCGCCCGCCGCATCCCACCAGATCACGTTCTTGGCGGGAAGCTCGGCGACCCAGACTTCCTCGCGCTTGGGGCCTTCGCCCAGGATGGGCATGCGCACTTCTAGAACGCGATGGCCGGTCACCGCGATCTGCCGGACGAGGGGCTGGCCATGCTCTTCTTTCGGCGTCTTAGGCAAGAAACTGGCCACGATCTTGCCGCCATCACGGATTTCGATGGCACCGGAAGCATCACGGGCTGCCTCCCAAGCCAAAGGCGCACGGGGTGCCGCGAACACGAGAAAAACTGCGGCGAGGCCAACCAGGGGGAATCGACGAGGCGAAAGCACGATGACAATTCGATAGCGCCTGTGCTCGCGCTGGTCAAGCGACGCGCTTACCACAGATGCCATTCGAAGAGTCGTGCGCTTCGGGCTAGAGTCCGTCGCGGGGATTCCCCTCAAGTGACTTCGTGGCCTTCGCGGCGCGCCCTTGTTCCTGCGCCAGCTTAGCCGCGGCCACACGCTCCCGCCAGGTCTTCTAGTTCGTCAGAGCCCCCGCGTGCGCGCCAGCGTGACCAAGTAGAGGGCGAGATCCACGGGGTCGGTCGACGTGAGCGGCAGGCCGCTGACAAACCCTGGCCTCGCCACTCGATCGTCGACGGGCGCGTCGGGCGCCAAGGCGTGCAGGCGAGCCAGGGTTCGTTCCAGGTTGGCATGGCTCGCCGGCTGCTTGTCAGCGCCCAAGAAACGATAGTCGACCCGCCGTTCGTAGACAATCGCGTCTGGTTGGCCGTCACTCCGTTCCAGCAAGACAAAAGGCTCGCGGGTTTGCTCGGTTCTGACTGACTGCCTCTGAACCTTGCCGGTCACCATGAGGCCGCCGGTCAGAATCGCCTTGCCCACGTCCAGACGGCGCTCACTGGTCGTGACTGTCTCGGCGGTTGTGGTCACACGCACACCACGCTGGATCAGCGACACGGCGCCTCCCGCGCACGCGTGACGTCTGCCTTGCCCGTCGAGGAACGCGAAAGCACCGGCCTCCACCTCGATCCCGCGAACCAGCAAGCGATCCTCATCCCTTGGCGCAGCCGCCGGGTCGCACGAGAAAACCGCAAAACCGAGCGACTCGAAGCCATCGACAAGTGCTCCGATTTGATCGACCGGGGCTGCCGCGAGGAGCACGCGCGGTAGGGTTCCGGCCAGGCGACGTGAAAAATCGGCAGGCGGCAGGCCCGCGAGCTGCGCTCCTCGCGTCCGCGCGAGCGGATCGTTTGGAGCGTTTGCGATGACGAGGAGCAGGGCGGTTCGTCCTCAGCGCCGCAAAGCAGCGCATCGAGTCTTGGAACCCTGGGAGCACAAGATAATGCAATGAGACTACACGGTATCCAAGAAAAGATAGACACGGAATGAAACCAAAGGCTAACTACGCTAATCCTACTGGCGTACTTGACATGGGTTGCTACACTGACGAAAAGCGACCGCGCCGGTGAGGACGGAAGAGGTGGACGACGGCGATTCGTTCCGCACGAGATACCGGGAATCAATTGGAGGAAGCATGAAAACTTCGTACACGTGGATCCTTGGGATGTTGATTGGCGCATCGAGCTACTTGGCTAGTTGCTCGTCGGATGGCACGGGACCTGTGCCTCCTGGCGTGCTAGGGACGGGAGGCGGTGCCGGGGGCAGCGGGAACGGGACAACGGGAGTGACGGGGTTGGGCGGCTCGGCGGTCTTCGGCGGGACAACAAACGCCGGCGGAAGCACGGGCTCAGGCGGAACTTCAACTGGAGGCACGAGCGCAGGCGGAAGCACGAGCGCGGGTGGAACGAATGGAGTGGGGGGGAGCACGAGCATGGGGGGGAGCACGGCAACGGGAGGCAGCACCGCCGCTGGTGGCAGCACCGGTGCGGGAGGCACGGGCGGTGGCGGGGGCGCGAGCGGCACTGGCGGAAGGACGGGCAGCGGCGGCAGTACGGGCGCGGGCGGGAGAGCGGGCGCGGGCGGAAGTACAGGCACCGGCGGCAACGTGGGCACGGGAGGCAGCACTGGCACGGGAGGCAGCACTGGCACGGGAGGTAGCACTGGCACGGGAGGCAGCACTGGCACGGGAAGCGGCACGGACACGGGAGGCACTACGTCGTCGTACTGGCCGGACGCCTATCAGGCCACCCAGGGCGACAGCGGGATGAATCCCGGACTAAACTGCTTGAGCTCGTGTCACAACCACGGCTTCGCGTTTGCCGGGACGGTCTACGATTCCAGCGGCAAGGGGCTGGACAGCGTCGAGGTCGGGGTCAAGCTGACCAACGGCCAGTTCTATTCCGTCTTCTCTGGCATCGCGACCGGGAACTTCTTCTACGAGGGCTCGGGCCTCAACTTGGCCGGGGCCGACATCCGGGTGCGCGACGCTAGCGGCGAAAAGCAGATGCCCGTCAATTCCAAGTCGTCGGGAGCATGCAACAGTTGCCACGACGGCTCGACCAACCCGCGCATCGCCGCGCCATAGCATCGACAGCCGGCCGGAATGGCGTTTTCTTTGAAGCCGATGCAAAGTGTGCCCGTCTATCACCAGGAAGGAGCGAACCAACCCATGCGAACAACCATCGCGATCATCGGAACTGGCCTTGTCGTCCTCTGGCTCTCTGCCTCTGCCATGGCCGGAGCGCCCGAAATCTTCGCCCAGAAATGTGCTGGGTGCCACGGTAAGGACGGCAAGGGCCAGACCACCATGGGAAAGAAGCTCAGCGTCAAGGACATGACCGATACCAAGGTCCAGGCCGCAGGAAAGGACGCCGACTGGGAGAAGTCGATCACCGAAGGCGTCAAGAACGACGCCGGCAAAGTCGTCATGCAGCCCAACAAGGGCAAGATCTCGCCCGAGGACATCAAGGCTCTCGTCAAGGTTTGTCGCGACTTCAAAGGCAAGTAGCCAGAATCTGTCAGACGGTCCGCGAGAAGACGGGCCGGCCGATCTGCTGGCGCGGGGTCAAATAGGCGTCGAAGCACATGGCCAGATTGCGCACGAAGATCTGGCCCAAGCCGACGGCGTGCAGCCCCTGTTCGTCGAGGCGGCACATGCCGTCCTTTTCGAAGGGCTCCAGCTTGGCCAAGCTTTCGCGGAAGTAGTCGGCGAACACGATGCCGTATTTCGCCTCCAGGGCGGCACGGTTGACGGTGAAGTTGCACATCAGCGACAGGATGGCGTCGCGGCGGATTTCGTCGTCGCGGGAACGCGCGTAGCCCCGTTGTATGGGCAGGTGGCGGCTGTCGAGTGTGCGGTAGTAGGGTGCCAGCTTCTTTTCGTTCTGCACCAAAGCCCCGCGCACATCGCCGATGGCTGATACCCCGAAACCGAGCGTGTCGTCGCCAGGGGTGACCGCGTAACCCATGAAGTTGCGCGACAGGCGCCCTTCGCGCTGGGCCACGGCCAGCTCGTCCGAGGGCAGGGCAAAATGGTCCATGCCGATGGCTTGATAGCCGGCAGCCAAGAAGGCCTCGCGGGCCAGAGCCAGCAACTGAAACTTGGTGTCTCGGTCAGGAACCGCACGCACGTCAATCAGCTTCTGGTTGCTGCGCACCAGGGGAAGGTAGGCGAAGGAGTAGACCGCCACGCGATCAGGGCGCAGGGCCACCACCTCGGCCAGGGTTTGGGCGAACGACTCAGGCCGCTGTGCGGGCAGGCCGTAGACCAAGTCGAAGTTGATACCGCCAAAGCCGTGTTGGCGCGCGTGCGCCACCAAGACCGTGGTCTGCTCGCGCGTCTGCCCGCGCCCGATGGCTAGCTGCACCTCGGGCGAGAAGTCCTGCACGCCCATGGAGATTCGGTTGAAGCCGAGCCGCGCCAACATGTCGACATGCGCCTCGCTGGTTACGCGGGGATCGACCTCCACGGCCAACTCGGCGTTGGGCAGGAATTCGAACCAGCCGGCAAAGCCGGCCACCAGGCGCTCAAGCTGGGTCGGCGAAAAATACGTTGGCGTGCCGCCACCCAGGTGAAACTGCGCGATCTTGCGCCGGTGGGGCAAACGCTCGGCGACCAAGCCGATCTCGCAAAGCAGGTGCTCAAGGTACGGCTCGGCCACTTCCCTTCGGGTGGTGGCAAAGGAATGGCAACCGCAGAAGGTGCAGCGGCGCTCGCAGAAGGGCAGGTGGGTGTAGACGGAAAGCGGGGCCGCGGCGCAGGCGTCGGCGTGCTCCAACGCGCGCAGGTAGTCGGGCTCCTGGAAGTTCTCGCGGAATTCGATCGCGGTCGGATAGGACGTGTAGCGAGGCCCGGCGCTGTCGTAGCGGGCCAGAACTTCCGCCGGGACGGACCGAAGATCGCTCATCCCTCACCACCAGGGGAAAAGCGGTACCCCAGACCGCGTACCGTGTGCAGATAGCTCGGCCGTTCGGGATCGGGCTCGATGAGCTTGCGCAAGTGCACCACCATGTGCTCGACAGCGCGCGTGGAAGGCGAAACTTCGTAGCCCCACACGCGTTCCAGAATTTCGTCGCGAGAAACCAGCTCTGGGGCGCGTTCGACCAGCAGACGCAGGATCAAGACCTCTTTCTCTGCCAGGCTGCTGCGCTCGCCACCGGGATCAATGACTTCTCCCTTGCGGAAGTCAACCGTGACATCACCGATGCGGACGGTCGGACCGGCCGGAAGCGCCTGTCCGTACCAGTCTTGGCGGCGGAGCATGCCACGCACGCGCAGGAGCAGCTCGCGCAGGTTGAAGGGCTTGCCCAGATAGTCGTCTCCGCCCATCTCCAGGCCGTACACGCGGTCATCGTCCGATGTCTTGGCCGTGAGAAAGAGGATGGGGAGGCGACCACCCTCGTCGCGAATGGCCCTGCACACCGAGAACCCGTCGCGCCTGGGCAGCATCACATCGAGGACCATGAGGTCGATGCCACCCGACCGCCAGCGCAGGAGAGCGCTTTCACCGTCACCCACGGTTTCCACGGCGTAGCCTTCCTGCTGCAGGTTTTCGCTGATGCCTTCGGCCAGGTGCTGCTCGTCCTCGACCACCAGGATGCGCACGCTCATGCCGATTGCTCGCGGTCGAGGGGCAGGGTAACCCGGAAGGTGGTGCCTCTCCCCAAGCCCGGGCTTTCGGCCGTGAGGGTGCCGCCCACCTGGCGTACTAGTTCGCGCGCCAGGTAGAGGCCAAGGCCACTGCCTTCTGTCTGGCGCACCATTTCTTCACCTACGCGATAGAATTTCTGGAAGATCTTCTCGTACTCCTCCGCGGCCAGGCCGATGCCCTGGTCACGGACTTCGACGGCGGCCCACAACCCCTGCCGCGAGACGGCCACGCGTACCGGCTTGTCAGCGCCGCCGTACTTCGCGGCGTTGTCCAGGAGATTGCGCAGCACGGTCTTGAGCACGCCCATGTCATAGCGCGCGTGCAGGGGCTCGTCCGGCAAAGCGAGCTCGACGGTCAGGGGACGTTGCGACGGGTCTTTGCCAAGGGCTGCGACCACCTGCGCGACGTCACGGCCCAGATCGCCCCGGTCCACATGCACCACGAAGTGGCCACTGTCGAGCCGGGCTACCGCGAGGATGTTGTTGACCAGGCCCTCCAGGCGATCGACGTCGGCGCGCATGTTGGCGAGAAAACGCACGCGCTTTTCGGGCGGCGGATCCCGCAGTTCTAAGGTTTCTATGAAGAGCCGAATGGAGGCGAGGGGGGATTTCAGTTCGTGGGTGACCGCTGAGAGGAAGTTGGCTTGCTGGCGCATGAGTTCCATCTCACGCCGTACGGAGCGCAGGATGAGCGCGGTTCCCGCGACCAGAATACAAAGGAAGGTCGTGCCCTCGGCCGCGAACATACGGATGCTGGCCCGTCGCTGAGCCTGGAGATGCTCGACTCGACCCGGTCGAATGGTGACCCCGTAGCCAGGGAAGCCGGGCACCAGCTCCTGCCCAGGACGCACGCCGGGCTGCCAATCGAGCTGGGGATAGGCAAGCCGGAGAAACTCGGCTGGGCCACCGGGCCCCAGAGCCTGTCGATGCGAAAGGGCGAGGAGCGCCTGTTCTGCGGACTGGCGATCGGCGTGCAGGTGCTGGGCGGTGGCGTGAATCTCCTGGGCCGAATAGCGGAGGTGGAAGAGAACCCACCACCCGAGCAGCGCGACGGTGAATGCGACGATGGCCAGAACGCCAATGACAAGCAGCCGGGAGCGGGACCGCACGGACCCGGCTGGCGCACGCCAGAGAGAAGGCAGTTTCATGTTGGGCGGAATACTACTGCCCGTGGTGGTCGTCACGCACGCCCTGCAAGAAAGCCTCTACCGCTTCCATGCCGTGGTCCTGCGCCAGACGCTTCAGCCCCACGGTCGGCAGGTGCAGAAGTCGATTGACGACCTGCTGGCCGAAACGCCGGATGTGGTCGCGATGCACCTCGTCCAGCTTGGCAAGGCCGTTGTCGAAAAGCTGCTTGAGCAACTCGTCGGCCGCCGCCTGGCCCTGGCTGCGCAAGTCGCGCACAATGGGACTGATGTCGCGCTCGAACACCCGCCGGCGGAGCGCCTCGAGGGCTTCGTCGATGATGATCCGAGCCTCGGCGATCTCGGCCTCGCGCGCCCGCCGGTTGTGTTCAGTCTCGGCCTTCAGGTGGTCGATGTCGAACAACTGAACTCCTGCGGCCGCGGCGGCCTGCACGTCGGTGTCGCGGGGTACGGCCAGATCAATCACCACCGGCGCCGAGCCCTGCAGGGCTGCAAAGAACGCGCGTCCGAGGAGAGGCTCGCGCGCCGAGGTGGCGGTCACGATGACCTCCACATGCCCGGGCGCTGCCAGAAAAGCATCCAGGGCCAAGGCGCGGCCGCCACAGGAGGCGGCGAGCTCGACCACCTTGCTCACCGTGCGGTTGACGAAGAGAAGGTTGCACTCGGCCCGGCCGCGCAAATGCTCGCCACATTGGCGTGTCATCTCGCCCGCTCCGATGAGCGCCACCGTGGCGGGCCCCTTGGTCCGTGCGTCGATGAGGTTGAAGGCCAGCGAAACCATGGATACCGGCCTGGCCCCGAGGCTGGTCTTGCTGCGCACGCGTTTGGCCGCCTGGAAGGCTTCTTCAAAGACTAGCTGCAGGTGCGGGCCGGCCAACCCCAGCCGCTGCGCCACCTGCAACGCATCCTTGACCTGGCCCAGAATCTGGGAATCGCCAGGGTTGAGCGAGTCGAGACCCGCGGCCACGCAGAAAAGGTGTTCGGCCGCGCCATCCTTCTCGTAGGCGTGCAGGCCCTGGGCTGCGATCCGCGCCGTCGGCTCCTTGGCCGTTCCGGCTTGGCTGCGCGCTGCGAAGAACCCGTGGATGCGCCTGCGATACTCGGAAACTGGGGTGCCCCGGCGGCACAAGAAGATCACCTCGACCCGATTGCAGGTGGCCAGGTACACGCTTTCGAGGAAGTCGCAGGCCTGGTGAAGGGCCTTGGCCTGGACCTCACGCTCCTGCGGACTGAAAGTGTATTTCGCCAGCCCTTCCTGCTGTCCTCGGCGCACGGTCAGACCGACCATGCCGAGATATCTCACGGCTTGGCCTCCGAGGGGGCAGGAACCACGGGCGGCGCCAGCACGAGCTGGCTGAGGTCAGGCTCGCTGGGGCTGCCGTCGACCAGAATGGCATGGCAGGTGTCGCAATCATTGGGAATGACCTGGTCGCCCTTGGACGCTTTCATGCTGCCGTCGTGGCAGCGGAAGCAGCCCGGCGAGTCGTCGTGTCCGATGTTGTTGGGGTGGGTCTTGGAATTGGTGTTCATCTCGGGGAACACCGTACGATCGTACACCCCAGCTGCCTCGTCCGCAGCCCGCGAAACCAGCTTGCCGTCGCGTGCAGCGATCTCCGGATAGGATTTGCGGTAGAAGGCGGTCACACTCTGGCGGACTGCGGCCATGCCCTCGTCGTGGCTGGGGTAGACCGCCGAGACCGCCTTGACCGTCTCCCGCTTGAGGAACGGCAGGGATCGCAGATCCGCCTGCCGCTGCAGGACACTGTCAACGGCCTTGGCCGGGGTCTCAAACAGGTGAGTCGGCCGATTGTGGCAGTCGATGCAGTCCATCACGCGCGCTGATCTTTGGATGCTGTCCGGAGGCGGGAGGTTCGCGCCCTCGCGCGTGAACTCCGTCTTCATTCCGTCGGGAGTGGTCAGCTCGACCCAGGCGATCTCTTGCCGGCGTTGGTCCGTGGCCAAGTAGCGGATGCGATTGTCGGCGTAGATGTGCCACCAGTGGATCCCGCCGTGAGGCTGGCCAGCCCCAAAGGCGCCGCCGCCAGTCCTGAGCAACAGCGCGGTGAAGCTGGCGCTGTTTTTGTCGTCCTCGGCAAAGCGGCCAACAACGCGCAGCTTGTCGCCGTAGTGCTTGGCTGGCCAGTGGCAGCTTTCGCAGGTGTCGCGCGCCGGGCGGAGCGTGTGCACGGGCGAGGGAATGGGGTGGGCATAGGTCCCGGTCATCACCTTCCACACCTGGCGTAGGCCATCGAACTTGGAACGGACCGCCCAGGAGGCGCCCGGTCCGATGTGGCATTGAACGCACTTGACCCGCGCGTGCGGTGAATTCTGGTAGGCCGTGTATTCCGGCCGCATGACCCTGTGGCACACGGTTCCGCAGAACTTCGGTGTGTCCATGAAATTCAGCCCCACGACCGAGCTTGTCGCGAGTACCACGACGTTGATCACGGTGAGCGCGGCGATGACCAGGGCCACACGTCGCAGGTGCGGATCGTTGAAATCCAGCTTCGGGTAGGTCGTGATGGCGTCGGGTGACTGACCGCTGCTCATGAACGCCTGGCGTCGCCGAAGGATGCCGATTGGCATGAGCAGCAGCCCGCCCACGAAGAGCAAGGGCAGAAAGGCTGAGCCGAACACCCCGGTGTACGGATTGTCGACCTGGCCCCCCACCTCGAGCGCGAGGAAGACGATCAAGGCGAGCCCTGACAGCGTCGTCAGTCCAAAGCCGAGGACCGTGAGCGGATTTCTCGCGTAGTTGGCCAGTCTGGCGATGGTGGGAGAAAGCGACTTGGGCAGCACCGGCATGGCCTCTTCAAATGTCCCAGATTGGCTGTTCTTCGCGGTTCTGGCGGCCCCGGCCGTCCCTGCAAGCATAGCTTGCCGCGACCGGGGAGGCTGAGGAACTTGTGGCCCTATGTTTTCGACACGAGCCCCGAATACCTATTGCAGGGCTTCCAGGGTGTTGACAATCACGTCTTGGAAGAAGTCAGGATTGTGCAAGCCTCTCGAGCCGTCGTTGCTGAGCAATTGCAGGTTCCAGCTCGCCTTGGCCACCACCGAATTCGTCGCGATGGCGGGCACCGGTGCGCCTGTCAAGGCGGGCGGCACAGGCGGCGCGCTCTGGCCTGTGATGGTGATGCCGCTGATCTGGCAGTCGATCTGCGCCAAGGTCTCGGTACTGGCGGGGGCGGACGCTGTCGCTACCCAAGTGACGTCCACTGGCGCGGCCAGAGTTAGGGTGAAGGAAGTCGTCCCGTGGATGGCGGAACGGAGGACGACCGCGGTGGGTGCGGTGGACAAGAGAACGTTGGCTGTGGTGGCAGCCGCGGAGCTGTACTGATCGGTCAGCTGTCGGTATGCCCGCACAGAAAGTGTGTTTCCGGCGGTGTACAGGGCATCGATGATGGCCAGGGCCTTTGTTCCGATCGCGGCACTCAGTTCGCCAAGTTGCGCGTTGTTGGCAGCCAGCAGAGCCTCTCCGTTGGTCGACGACGAGTGGCAAGAGGCGCAGACGGTGTCGTCGGTGGCGAAGTTGTGGTTGTCGGTTTGTCCCGCGGCCTTCTCGGTGGCAGTGGGTACGGCCACGTGACAGCCCGCGCAGGTATCGGTCACTGATAGGTGGGGGGATGGATTGAGACGCGGCATGAAGTACGCGTTGAACCCGTAGAGCAGGTCGGTTTGCGAAGGCGTGTGTGGGCCCGAGAAATCGGTGGCCGCAGCGACGAAGTCATCGTGTTCAGCGTTCCGGGTATTGTGACAGGCCATGCAGGTGGCACCCTTGCCCGCGTCGGAGATGTTGGTTAGGCCGTTGGGCAACGCCTTGAGGTCTCCGCCCAAACGAAGCTGGCCGGGGTTCTTGGCATCGTGCGGATCGTGGCAGGCCGCGCAGGTGATCGCCTCGACGGTGGAAGACTGCAGGCCTAGCCCGCGCAGATAGGCCTCGTCGGCCGCGCTGCCATCGGGCTTGTGCAGCAGGCCCGCGTCTCCCGCAGCCAGCTGGGCTGAGTACGCAGCAAAGCCTTGGGCCGAATGGCACCGGCCGCAGTGGGCCGCCGTGGTCCCACGGGACTCAAAGGTGGCGTTGGAGACGAGGTCGCGCTGGGCGTGGGCGGACGTCGCCCATTGGCTCGGCTTGTAGTGGTGGCTTGCGTCCTGGTGGCAGGAGGCGCAAACACCTTCGGAGAACGACACGCGCGTCCACTTGTCGGGGGTCGTGTGGCTGGACGTAGTGTGCGCGGTCGAGAGGTGCCCGATCGCGCCGTCTTGCGGACCGTGGCAGTTTTCGCACTGGATGCCGGCCAACTTGGCCAGATCGGGGTAGTTCGTCAGCAGGTTCTCCCAGTTGCCTGGCTGCAGCTTGGTGGGCATGGTCCAGCCGCTGGTCTTTTCGACGTCATCGAAGCCGTTGTTGACCGCTGCCGGCGAGTCGCCCACGGTGTGGCATTCCATGCAGGAGCGCGGAAAGTAGGTCAGCGGCGTCACCCCATCGGAGTAGGTCCCGTCGAGCTTGTGCTGTACGGCGATCCCGTGAGCCGTCTTGGACCACGGCGTGAACACATCCGGAGCGATCGTGTCGTTGTGACAGGTCTGGCAGTTTGTCGCGTAGTCGGTCATCATGCCACGCCAATTGCCCGCGACGATGGTGAGCGTCTTGGTTGACACCGCCTCGGTCAGGGTGTAGCTGCCCACGACATCAGGGATGAAGCTGGGAAACTGCGTGGTAGCGCTCGCCAGGGTGGCATTTGAGCCAGTCGCCCCCGTTGCGTCCAGACTCCAGTTCCAAGTCGTCTGAGTTCCACCGTCACCCATCAGAAACTGGCGGATGCCGACGGGAACATTCTGTAGTCCCGCGGTGGGCGGGTTCGAGCGGACCGTAGCCGTGGCCTTGCCCACGTTGCCTTGTGGATCAGTGACATCCAATTCAAAGGAGTAATTTCCGGCTTCGTCCGGGCTGACGGGAAGCACGCCGAAGTGAAGCTGGGCCATCACAGGGGTTTTTGCATCGGCCAGGGCTTGTGTGGTGAAGCTCAGAGTCTTGCTGCCGGCTCCGGTCAAAGTCGCCGTGGGGCCACCAGTTTGGACCCACGTGTACGTGAGCGTGCTGACGTCCGAGTCGGGGTCGGTTGCGGCGCCAACTAGGGTGACCGGTGCGCCAAACCCAGCAGTCTGCGTGGAGCCAGCGATCGTCACGGTCGGAGGCTTGCCGATTGGCCCATCTCCGGCAGATGAGGCATCAATCCCGGGGCCTCGAGGTCCGGGAGGACCAGCTTCGCCTGGAGGGCCTGGAGGTCCCGGTGGACCCGCTTCGCCCGCAGGCCCGGTTGGGCCGCGAGCGCCCGTACATGCCGCCAAACTGAAACCAACAGAAAGACAGATTGCCAATCGAGAAAGACGGTTTCCTGTCATGGGCCTGTTACCTCCGGAAGGACGGCTGCCAAGGTCGCGCAAACTATGTCGAATTGATTAGCATCTCGCAGGGGCAAATCCAAGTAAATCGGTAGGCGTAGGGTATTTGTCTGGTTGCTGCGATCGGCTGTTGGATGATGGGACTCCGCGTTTTGTGTCCGGTGAAGTGCCCACACGACGGGTGCTCGGAGGGAGCCAGCCATGAGCACCCTCGTTTTCGGGAAGGAAGCGACTCCGCGACGGTTGGCCGTCGTATCAGCCCCACAGCACTGCGTCGACCGCGCGCGCGAGGCGTGTCTCACCATCAAGCGAGAGGCCGCGGTTAATGCGACGCGCGATAGAACGGCAAAGTACCTCCCTTGCCGTCACAGGCGCCCATGGTTGTCTCTTCGACGCGGAATCCGGAGCGACGGAACCGATCGACGTAGCTGCCGGAGTAGAAATATATGGGACCGGGTTCTGACGGATCAGGCGTCCACGACGGAGGCGCCCACGCCCATTCGCTGGGAGCTGCGAAGAAGTATCTGAACGTGAGGTGCTTTGCCTTCACGACGGGATCGGCATAGCGGTGGTAGTAGACGATCTGTCTCGAACCGTAGTCGCCGTACGGCGGCACGATCGTGGCATTCGGCTCAGCCTGCTGGACTATGCAGGCGACGTCCCAGCGGTACTTCGGAATCGAGTCGACGGCATAGGTGAAATGGACCGCGGGATCATGCTGGGCAAATTCCGCAGCGGTGGCGATGGGACTGATTGCAGCGGATGCTATCGCGACAAGGGAGACGCTGATGCGCACCCAACGAGGCGTGACCGTTGAAGCTAGGGAGTCGAAAACCGACGCCACAAGAATCCCCGCTATCATCAAGACGGGGATGGCTCCCGCCAACTCGTCTCCCCGAGCGTAGCCCACCCAAAACAGAAAAGGCGCGAGGAACCCCACCACAGCAAACGCGGCCACGAGCCGGGCCACCCGCGCAAGACACGGCACGCCTATGGGTACGACCGCCAGGAGTGGGAACCCCATGAACCGACCGAGTCTTGACACGCCCCAACCGATTCGGTCGAAGCACATCTGCTTCAACGTAAATGAAAACATCGTGTTGCGGTATTGGCGTGCGAGGAGGAAATCGATGAACTTCGGCCAAGTTCTCGGCCCTGGAAACTCGTTGTAGTCTGCCCCGGGGATCCGAAACCATAGCCAGAGCATCGGCAACAAACCCGCCATGATCGCTGCGAGCGCCATGAGCACGTTGGTCGGGCGAAGAATCGCGCGCCAGTTTGTTCCTACCAACAGCATGGCCAACGGCAAGAAGTAGGTGATGGCCATGTAGTGGATCGAGAACGAAAGCGCGTAGACGAAATAGGCCGCCCAGAGATCTCGGTCGCGTAGGCCTGTCCTCCACAGCAACGCGCGGTGAATGACGAAAGCCATACTCAACGCAAACGCCGAATAGACCTCGGCCTCGGTGGAGAAGACCCAAACGGGCAGAGAAAACGCGAACACCCCTGCGGCAAGAAGTGACGCTGCCCGCGAAAAGGACAGCCGCCGCGCGCTTGCGTATAGCAAAGACACCGCGCCACCGCCGCAGACAGAGGAGAAGGCCATGATCTTCGCGCCCAGCCCCGTACCAAGTGGCAGCTTCGACCAAAGAAATGTGAGCAGGACATAAAGCGGACTGCCAGGCGGGTGAGAGACACCCAGAATGGAGCCGAGGTACTGCCACTTGGCGGCGTCGCCCCACTGGTATCTCCCCCCCACAGCGGGGTACCGCGTGAGAAGATAGACGCTCGTTACACAAACGAACAGCAGGGCTGCTTCGTGGCGCGCGAGAGCTGCCATGGCAACGTGCAGCCGTCGTCGGGCGGGCAAGGTTCTCAAGTGCAAGGTCGCCGGGGGTACAGTTGGGAGGAGCGCAGCGCTCCCATGAGGCTTAGGAACGAGGTGGCCATCGCGCGATCATACATGATGGCGGGCCATGCCGGGCAGGCCCGCTGCCCATCATATTTGCACAATTTGTCCTCGCGCCTTGGCGGGCGTTGACCGTTTCGGCTACACTGTAACCGCGAATGTCACCGTCGGTCTTCAGCATGATTGGCGTCCGCTCCGGAACCGCGCGGCGGTTGGCGCTGGCGTTTGCGGCACTGATCGCGCTCTACGCTGGCGCCACGTCGATCGCGCTGCTCGGTTTCGCCCAGGTCAACCGCGGTCTGGCCCGGACGCGCGCGCGAATGGACAGCATGCGTTTGGCCTTGGATTTGGCCAGCGCCGTGCGCGACCAGTACGCCCACCAAGCCCACACCATTATCATCGGCAACGACAGCCATCTCGGCTTCTATTCCGAAGCCAAAGCACGGGTTCTCACCCTGATCAATGACTTGCGCGAGCGGGCGGAAAGGCCTGACGAGAGCGCCTGGGTCGACGACATCGAGGCCGGTGCCGCCGAATTGGACAGCATCTTCAGCCGGCAGATCGTGCCGGCCGTGCTCTCCGGTCGGACCGCGGACGCCCATGTCGAGCATGCGCGCGCCCTGGCCGTGGTAGGCCGCATTCAGCAACGAACCGATCTTTTGGCCAAGCGCTTCGAAGACGCCATCGGGGACCTGCAGTCATTTGCCCAGGCAACCCGCGATCGGACCTTGGGCTGGAGCGTGTTCTTCCTGGTGCTGGCGCCGCTTCTGGCCGGGGGAGTGGCCGTCTATCTTGGCCGCAAGGTTGCGCGGCCGGTTGCGCTTCTCCATGCCGGAGCAGAACGGCTGGCAGCCGGCGACCTGGATACCAGCATCGCAGTTGGCGGCAACGACGAATTCGGCGACCTGGCCCGGCAGTTCAACAACATGGTCGCATCGCTCAAGGAACAGCAGCACCGTCTCCTGCAGAGCGAGCGCCTAGCCGGCGTGGGCCGCCTGGCCGCCGGCGTGGCACACGAGATCAACAACCCGTTGGGAGTGATCCTGGGGTACACGCGCCTTTTGCGCAAAAAGGCGGTCGGGCCGCTGGGCGACGATCTGGCGATCGTGGAGGAAGAGGTCCTGCGCTGTCAGGAGATCGTGGAGGGACTCCTCGATTTTTCGCGGCCAGTCGTGGTCGGATCGCAGCGCGTGGACCTGCGCGCGCTATGCGACGACGTGGTGGCACGGCTTGCGGAAGCGGCGCCGACACCGGGCGTGACTGTGGCGGTCACGGGGCAGGGTGGCGTCACGGGCACGGCGTCCAAGCTGCGCCAGGTTCTGTTCAACCTCATCAAGAACGCGGTTGAGGCGGCTGCTCCCGCCGGACGCGTCGAGATCCATGTCGGAGACAACGGGGAGCGTTCGCAGGTGACGGTTCGTGATTCAGGTCCGGGCCTGGATGCGGAGGCGCGCGAGCGCCTGTTCGAACCTTTTTTCACGAACAAGCCGCGCGGAACCGGTCTGGGCCTGGCGGTCTCGCAAGCTATCGCGCGCGCCCATGGTGGCGAGATCGTCGCCGAGCCGCCCGGACCGGGCGGCACCTGCTTCGTCATACGCTTGCCGCGCCCCAAAGGAGACACGACATGAACCAGCCTTCCGTGTTGGTGGTGGACGACAAGGAGAACATGCTCAAGCTGTTCGCCAAGATCCTGGGCGACGAGCACAACCTCAGCACCGCCAGCGACGGCGCCAAGGCCTTGGCGCTGATCGCGGAGCACGAGTACGACGTGGTGGTGACCGATCTCAAGATGCCGGGTGCCAGTGGCTTCACGGTGTTGGAATCCGTCAAAGCGCGCTGGCCCGAGACCGAGGTGGTCTTGATGACTGCCTACGGCTCGGTTCCCGACGCGGTCGAGGCCATGAAACAGGGCGCGTACGACTACATCCAGAAGCCCTTTGATCCCGACGCCGCGGCGCTGGTGGTGGCGCGCGCCCTGGAGCGCCGACGCCTGCGCGCACAGACGGTGAGCCTGCGCAAGGAGCTGGAGGGTGTGAACTCGTTCCACAACATGGTCGGCAAGAGCCCGCCCATGCGCGAGGTGTACGGTCTTCTGGAGCGGGCCGCGGGGCTTGACATGACGGTGCTGCTCACCGGGGAAACCGGCACGGGCAAGGAGCTGGCGGCGCGTGCGGTGCACTACCACAGTGGGCGCAAACACAATCGCTTCGTTCCGGTGAACTCTGGCGCGCTGCCGGCCGAGTTGGTGGAGAGCGAACTCTTTGGCCACGCCAAGGGTGCCTTCACCGGCGCGGCTGCCAGCAAACCGGGCCTGTTTGAGGAAGCCAACCACGGCACGCTGTTCCTGGACGAGGTGGGGGAGCTGCCCTTGCCGGTTCAGGTGAAGCTGAATCGGGTTCTGCAGGACAGGGAGATCCGTCGGGTGGGCGAGAACAAGTCGTTCCCGGTCGACGTGCGGATCATCACCGCCACCCACCGGGACCTCAAGGCCGAGGTACAGGCAGGACGGTTCCGTGAGGATCTCTACTACCGATTGCACGTTTTCCCCATCCGCATGCCCGCCTTGCGCGAGCGACGCGAGGACATCCCGGCGCTGGCGGCCCACTTTCTCGCCAAACACACGCGCAGCGGCAAGCGCGATGTCACGGGGATCGGCAACGCGGCTCTGCGGGCGCTGACGGCCTACAACTGGCCGGGCAACGTGCGCGAGTTGGAGAACGCCATCGAGCGCGCGGTGGCTATCGCGGCCGGAAAGGAGATCGACATCCGCGATCTGCCGGCGGAGCTGCGGGGCGCCCAGGTGGGCGCGCTTCCGGCCGAGGTGCTGGTCAGGATGCCCTACCGCGAGGCCATGGAGACCGCGCGGGACCGCATCTCGCGGGAATATTTGGCCGTGCTCATGCGCGAGTTCGACGGCAACGTGACCCGCGCCGCCGAGCGGGCTGGCATCGAGCGCGAAAGTCTCCATCGCCTGCTCAAGCGCTACAGTGTTCGCTCAGAGGACTTTAAGAAGGGCTAGCGCCCAGGTCTACCCAACCAGCACCGAGAGCATCTCGCCTACACTCCCGAAGAGCATGTCCGGCGAATGAGCCTTGAGTGCATCCAGGTCCGTGAAACCCCAGGCCACCGCGCCGCTCGCGATGCCCGCGTGGCGGGCGGCCTCGATGTCGCGAATCTCGTCGCCGATGAAGATGGCCTGGGCAGGGTGGATTCCACTGCGCCGCAAAACCTTGCGCAGCTTCAAGCGCTTGCCAAAGATGGACACGCCCCCCTCGCAGGCCACCAGGAGCCCCGCGCTTTTCCTTCCCAGGACACGACGAACATTGGCGCAGGAGTTGGACGTCACCACGGCCAGCGTCGCGCCCGCCTGCGCCAGTTGGCCGAGCACGTCGGCCACCCCAGGAAAGGGCGCGATCATCCGGATCTGTTTGGCCATCAACATCCGGAAGCGAGCCGCGATGAAGGGCACCTTCCAAAGGGGCACATGGTGTAGTTTCAGCAGCGTGGCAGCGTCGTGACGCCTGAGGGTGGCGACTTGCTGCTTGTCGATTCTGTCGAACCCGAACTCGTCAGCCAGTCGATCGGAAATGCCGATAAACCAGCCGAGACTGTCGGCCAGCGTGCCGTCGAAGTCGAATATGACCAGCTTGAATCTCAGGGGACGCTCTCCGTTGGGGGGTGGGAAGTTTAGACGGGCGGCGTCAGGATGGTAGTCCGAACAGCACGAGCGCGCGAGCCACAGAAACTGGCGCAGACAACGGCCCGAGTGAATCCAATCGTGGTGTTCTTGCTGACAGTCTCTCCAGACGTCCGGTTGCTGCGATGTGATGCGGCACCGAACCACGCGACACTGATTTAGTCACTTTTGCCTATCGGATAACTTGCATATACTACGCCGAAAGATGCGCCAGAAGGTCAGGATGGCGATATTCGCACCGTTGCCGACGCAACAGCATTTCTGGTGGGGCCATTTGATGAAACACAGTCTTGCCGCAGGAGTCGCTCTGGCTGTTTCAATCCTTGGATGTGCGAAGGCGCGGCCACTGGTCAATGACCCTCGCGCTTGCCCCGATTGGGAGAACAACATCGGGCCACTCTTCAAGGAGAGATGCAGCCAATGCCACTCGTCTGGAGACGGGGGCCCGGCCCAGGGTGGCTACGACACGACGACCTACAATCTCGCCCTGGGGGCGGGCACGACGCCAGATGTGGTCGCGGGCGATGGTCGTTCCAAGCTCCTTTCCGTGCTGAACCCAGTGACGGCAACCGGCCCGCATTTGGGGATGCCCGATGTCTACGAACAGGCAACGAAATGGGTGGTCGCCTGCCGGGCCACCTATCTGCAGGAGGCAACCTCGGTGCACACGGCCGGGGTTCTGGATCCTGCGCAGCCCGACTTCCACGGCACGATTCTGCTCGAGTCCAACTTCAATTTCGGCGTTTGTCAGAAGTGCCATGGCCAGGACTTTTCCGGTGGGGCGACAGGGGTGTCTTGCTTGTCGTGCCACCAGGGCTCGGGCGGCATGCAGCCCATGGTGATGAATCCCGACGGTACGCCAGCCTGTGCAGCCTGCCACGCTTCCACGCCAGCCTCGGGCAAGCACAAGATCCACGTTGACGGTGGCCTGCTGGCCAAGCAGTTCACTTGTTCGACTTGCCATCCGGATCACAAGAGCGCTCAGGATCACGGTCTTGCGCTCGACGGCTCACTGCGCACCGGCCCTGCACAAGTCTCGCTGGTGGCTGGACTGGCCGCGCTCACGCCCGCCGATGGAACGCGCGCGGGGCCGCCGGCCTGGGATGCGAACCTGCAAACGTGCAGCAACGTTTACTGCCATGGCGCCACCACCGCCGACTCGGCGGCGGTGACTAACAACCCAAGCTGGAATGCCGCGCCTCGACCCGCGACCCAAACCTGCACCTTCTGCCACGGCCTTCCGCCCAACGGCGCAGGCGGGACCCGCTGCTCGAGTTGCCATCGCAACGTTGTCGACGCGCAGACCAACCTGATCAGCGCGAACCTGCACCTCAACGGCACGGTCGATTTTGCTGACGCGAACACGCCCTGCAACACCTGCCACGGTTCAGCCGCCTCCCCGGCGCCCCCTCCCGATCTACAAGGGAATTCCGATCCAGGGGCCATCGGGGTGGGGCAGCACCAGCGGCATTTGGTAACGCCCCAGCTCGACATTCGTGGCCCGATCCAGTGCTCGGAGTGCCATCAGGTTCCGGCCAACGTGCTTAGCCCCGGCCATTTCGGCCCAGGTCACGCGCCCGGCACAGTCGCGGCGGCCGCGGTCTTCCCCAACGTACCCGGCTCGGGGACGTTGGCGCGGGCCCAGAGCGCGGCGCCGGTATGGGATCGCAGTCGGGCGACTTGCTCGGGCGCGTACTGTCACGGCGGCGGTGAGCCGCTCAACACAGACAGGACCCCGGGCATCCAGCAGACGCCCAACTGGGTCTCACCCGACAGCGGCGCGTGCGGCGCCACCTGTCACGGCATCCCACCACAGTTTTCGGGACACCCGACCGGGGTAACACGAACCGGGTGTGTCGCCTGCCACGGCAGCACCATAGACTCTGCCGGAAACATCATCTTTTCCAGCGGGTCGGGAGTCCTGACCACGACCCACATGAACGGAGTCTTCGATGGCGACTAGATGGCGGCCTCTTCTCGCTGGTCTGGCCGCGCTGGTGGCGGGGACTGGATTGGCCCGGGCTGAGACCGTCACGGCGAGCGCGACCACAATCATCTCGGGCCAGCGCGATCCGCGCGACGGCACCGTCCGCACCGTGGTGCCCTTCCTCGAGCTGGTTTCCTTGCGCGCTTCGGAGATCAAGAACCCAATGTTCGACGACACGCAGATCGTGGTTTCGGGCTGGGGTGAGGTCGTGGCAGGCGATCCGCGCGACGGAAAGAGCGCGCTGGGCGACGTGGATGTGGCCTACTTGCAGGGCTCGACCTGGCACCGGCGAGCGACCCTGCGCGTGGGCCGCCAGTTCGTGTTTCCGGGGACCGCGGCCAACGTCCAGTTCGACGGCCTTGCCCCTACGTTGCGTGTGGGGGCGGGCTTCGGCTTGTCAGGATTCGTTGGCGTTCCAGTCACCCCACGCTTCGGCTACAGCCGGGGCCAGTTCACGACCGGGGCAAGAGCGTTCTGGAGTCGTTCGTACGAATCAGAGGTGGGCGTGTCGATCTTGGAAATCCTCGGGGCGGGCCGACATATGTCCCGCCGGGATGCAGGGGTCGACGCCCGCTACCGGTTGCTGGATTCGCTCGCGCTCAGTGGGCTGGCACGGTGGAGCCTTCCCGAGGCGCGGTTGGCCGAGGCTGATGGGGCAATCAACTGGAGGCCTTGTCGCTATGTGGACGTGACCGGGGACTACCGGCGCACGGCCCCGGATCTCTTCTTGCCGCGCTATTCGATCTTCGCAGTCTTCGCCCAGGAGACGCGCGACGAGTTTGGCGGCTTTCTGGCTCTGCGGCCATGGCCGCGCAGGTTGGACCTGCAAGGCGATTTTCACGAGGTCCACGACGCCAGTGGATGGGGTTGGAACACGGGCGGAAAGGCCACCCTGCATCTGGGCAGCGGCGGGCGAACGCGACTCGGCGTGGAGAGCCGGCGGCTGAGGATCCCAGGCGGCGGCTATCTCATGGGCCGCGTGTTTGGCTGGCAAACCATCACGACGAAAATTCGCGTGGTTGCCGATTTCGATGTGTACGACCTGGACCAGCGGCTGAACGGTCAGGATCGTTCTTTCTTCGGATCGGGCAGTCTGGTGTATGACGTGGCGCCGGCCTGGCGCGCGGTACTGACCGGAATGGACAATGTGACCCCCTACGCCACGCACCAGATCGAAGGCCTGCTCAAGATCGTCTATGAAGGAGGCCGCGTGGTGAAAGAGGTTACGCCGTGAGCGGCCGCAGGGCATGGGTTGCGGTGGTAACGCTGGGCATCGCCGCCTGCGCGACTATGCTGGGGACAAGGCGGGCCAAGCAGCCCGGCGAGGAGATCCGGCAATCGCACGCGGTTCACACGAAGGATGTGCCGTGTCTGATGTGCCACGAGGAAGTGCCCGAGGCCGCGACCGTCACGGATCGCTTGCGGCCGCCGGAGGCCAAGTGCCTGGAGTGTCACGCCGACAAGAAAGAGCAGAAAGAGTGTGGCTACTGCCACACTGATCCGGCCCACCCGGGGACCTATCCGCCGGAGCCCCACACCGTCATCATCTCGCACAAGGTTCACCTCAAGCTGGTCAACGACGACTGCGCGGCTTGCCACGTGAAGCTTTCGGAGTACTCCCAGCCCGGGGCGACGCCGCCGACCATGAAGTCCTGTACCAAGTGCCATGAGCATAGGGTCGACTTCGACGAAGGTCGCTGCGTGAAGTGCCACACCGATCTCAAACGATTCCCGCTCAAACCGGTGGCCGAGTTCTCACACGCTGGCGACTTCGTCCGGCAGCACGGCAGCGTCGCGCACGCGACCGCCGATGCGTGCGTGCAGTGCCACGACCAGAACTTCTGCGCCGACTGCCACGCCGGGACCGTACCCACGCGCATAGAACTCAAGTTCAGCGAGAATGTTTCCAGCGACTTCATCCACCGCGGCGACTACCTGACCCGCCATAGCATCGAGGCACGCTCGGACCCGGTTTTGTGCCAGCGCTGCCATGGCACGGGCTTCTGCACCGCTTGCCACAGCCAGGAGAATGTTGGGCCTGGGGGCAGCAACCCGCGCAGCCCGCACCCGCCTGGCTGGGCCTACCCCGGCCCTACGTCGCACGCAGTGCCCGCCCGGCGCGACATCGTGAACTGTGCCTCGTGCCACGATCAGGGAGCGAATTCGAACTGCGTTGGGTGTCACCGGGTGGGTGGCATCGGCGGCAATCCACACCCGATCCAGTGGTTGCGAAAACACAGCCTGCCTGAGGTGTACGGTACGGCGATGTGCCGGTACTGCCACCAATAGTAATGGGAACCCTGGGAGGGTTCCCAAACCCTCCCGCGATGGTACGCCGCCGGCGACGAGGGCGCGCGCGAAGCGCGCGGGGTGGGCGGGGTGGGCTGTCCGTCCCGAAGTCCCCGAAGGGGGAGCCGGCGGGCTCCCCACGCGATTTACATGGGAACCCTGGGAGGGTTCCCAAACCCTCCCGCGATGGTACGCCGCCGGCGAAGCCGGCGGGCTCCCCACGCGATTACTTCTCGACGACGATCAGGACTTCCTCTGCGTGCAAGTTGTCGTCCGCGCTGAGGGTGCGCACGGCCCCGTTTTCGTAGGCATAGCCCGAGACCACCCGCACGCCGGAGTCGCGGGACCAGTCGAGCAAGTCCTGCAAGGTGAAGGGGTGGATGTTGGACGTCTCGTACCATTGGTACGGCAGCCACTGCGTGACGGGCATGCGTCCGCTCGCCACCAGGTCGACCAGCACGCGCCAGTGGGCAAAGTTGGGAAACGAGACTATGCCCCGCCGGCCCACACGCAACATTTCGGCCAGCATCTCGCGTGGGTTGGCAAGGGTCTGCAACGTCTCTTCCAGCACCACGACATCAAAAGCCTGATCAGGGAAGCGCCGCAGTCCCTCGTCGAGATCGGTCTGCATCACCGGCACACCGCGTTCCACGCAGGAAAACACGGCCTCGGGATCGATCTCCAGCCCTTGGGCTTGGACGCCGAGATCGCGCATCAGTCGTTCGAGCAGAGCCCCGTCGCCGCAGCCCAGGTCTAGAACCCTGGCGCCCTTGGGAATCTCACGCGCGATGATCTCGTCCTGCCAGCGGGTCGAATTTGGGGGCCGATCGGGCGCCGGCGCGCGGGTGGCCAGCAGCTTGGACAACTCGCCTGCCCTTTGTTCGAAAAGACCCTGCGGCAGACGCTCCACGCTGCGGTCGGTGACCAAGTACGGGTCGATGCGGGGCGGTGGCCGTTGCGTCATGTGACCCTCGAATCAGCGAGCCAGAAAGCCGCGCAGTAGGCGCCCGACTTTCTCGGTCTCGACCAAGAAGGAATCGTGGCCGTAGTGCGACGGAACGTTGGCGTAGGTGACGGGCCGGTTGGCCTGGGTGAGAGCCAAGGCAAGTTCTTTGCAAACGTCGGGGGGATAGAGCCAGTCCGAGTCGAACGAGACGACCAGCATCTTGGCGCAGATGCGGCGGCAGGCCTCAGTCAGGCTGCCCCCGCCCCACGCTGCTGCCGCGTCGTAATAGTCCATGGCGCGCGTGATGTAGAGGTAGCTGTTGGCGTCGAATCGTTCGACAAAGGCGCGACCCTGATAGTCAAGGTAGCTCTCCACAGCGAATTCGATCCCGAAGCCGGCCTGACGGCCGTTGGCGCCGTCCTGCAGGCGCCTGCCGAACTTTTCGTGCATGCCCTCGTCGGAAAGATAGGTGATGTGGGCCAGCATGCGCGCGGCTGCCAGACCGGCCCCAGGCCCCTTGTCGTCGTAGTAGTCACCATTCGCGAAACTGGGATCGTGCAGGATGCAGTAGCGGCCCACGGCATTGAAGGCCAGACCCTGCACCGACAGGCGCGCGCTGGCCGCCAGGACGACCGAGCGTTCGACCCGGTCCGGGTGTGCGAGCGCCATCTCCAGCGCCTGCTGACCGCCCAGCGAGCCGCCCACCACGGCTTGCAGGCGCTCGATGCCGAGCGCATCCACGAGGCGCATGTGCAAGTTGACCCAATCGCCCACGGTAACCATGGGGAAGCGCAGGCCGTAAGGCCTTCCAGTCAAGGGATCTGTCGATGACGGCCCTGTGGTTCCGGAGCACCCGCCTAGTACATTGGGGCAGATGACGAACAGCCGGTTGGTGTCGATGGCCTTGCCCGGACCCACGATGGCATCCCACCAGCCTGGCTTCCTTTCTCGCCAAGTACGGCCGGTCTGGGCGGCATGGCGGTCCCAGCCCGCAACGTGCGCGTCGCCCGACAGCGCATGGGCGATGAGGACGGCATTGTCCCTGCAGGGCGAGAGCGAGCCGTAGGTCTCAAATTCGACGTTGACCGGGCCTATGCTGCCGCCCAGCTCAAGCACCAGCGATGAGTCCGCCGGCACCAGGCACATCGTTTGCGCCTCAGTCCAACCGACCGAGCCTGGGGCATCGGGCGGAGTGGCACGCGGTTCATCCTTTTTTGCGGGAGCCATGAGTGTCGGTATCAAGGTCACAGCGGCTTCTGGGCGAGCCCTCGATGGCTAGATGGAATACGTGGGCGCCTTGGCGCGCAGGGTGGCCCGATAGCGGTCCGTCATGTCCTGGAAATTCGTCGAGTTGTATACGGCCTCCACGGCCGCACAAGCGCGCTCCCACAACTTGACGAAGATGCAGTCCCCACCATGCGGGCACTCAGCCTGCGGGTGGTTTGCGCACAGCGTAGAAAGTGGCGGGCCTTGCAGGACTCGCAGAACATCGCCGACCGAAACCTCGGCCGGGGGCCGCGCAAGGATGTACCCGCCCTCGTTCCCGCGGCGTGACGCTACGAAGCCGCCGCGCTTGAGCTGGGCCAGGATGGCCTCGAGGAAGCGCGCCGGGATCGCCTGCGCTTTGGCGATCTGAGAGATGGAGATGGGTCCCTGGCCGAAGCGAAACGAGAGCTCGAGGACGGCCTTTAGCGCATACCGACTTTTCTGGCTGACGTTCACGGGTTAGATCCTGTTCGGAGCCCCAAGGGCGCCAATCCTAGCGGGGTGATAGTGCTTGGGGAGGGGGGTGTCAAGGTGGTAGTGCGTTGAGAATGCGTCGGTTCCCTTCCCAGCGCTTCCAGCGCGATGGCGCAATGTGCGAGCCACAGATGCTCTAGGCCAGTGCTATACAACGGCCCCGTGTCCGACATCCCTGACCCCAACGCGCCGTCTTTCACAAGCAAAGCCGCCCTGAAGGTGGCGGGGACGGTGGCCATCCTGGGCAGGCCCAACGTGGGCAAGTCCACGCTGCTCAACCGAATCGTCGGCGAGAAGCTGGCCATTGTCACGCCCAAGCCGCAGACCACGCGCACGCGTATCGTGGGCGTGTGGAACGGCGAGGCTGAACTGCCGGCGACGGATCCGCGTACAGGGCAGGGACCGGTCAAGGGTCAGATCGTATTTGTGGACACTCCCGGCGTGCACGAGGCGCGTTCGGAGTTGAACCGTTTCATGGTGCGCGAGGCGATGGCGACCATCGAGCAAGTGGATGCGGCCTTGCTGGTGGTGGAGGCGCACCCGGTCGTCAGCGCGCTGTCGCCGTCTGCCGCGGCTTTGCCCGAGGGCGAACGGCGTATTCTTGAACGTCTAGCTGAGACAAAACGGCCCACGGTGCTGGCCCTCAACAAGGTCGACAAGGTCAAAGACAAGGCCTTGTTGCTTCCGGTTCTTGACTGGTGGACCAAGGTGTCCGCCTGTGCTGCGGTGGTGCCCACATGCGCGACCCGCGGCAAGGGCGTAGAAGGCCTCGTGCGCGAGTTGCTGGGCCTCCTGCCCGAGGGGCCGCCGCTCTATGGCCCCGACGTGCTCACAGACCGGACAGAAAGATTCCTGGCGGGTGAGCTCATTCGGGAGCAGCTGTTCCTGCGTCTGCGACAGGAACTGCCGTACGCCACGGCAGTCCTGGTCGAGAGCTGGAACGACCGCCCGACCGGAGACACGGTCATCGAGGCATCAGTCGTGGTGGAGCGCGAAAGCCAGAAGGCCATCGTGGTGGGCAGGCATGGCTCCATGATTCGCGACGTGGGCACTGCCGGGCGCCAGGAGATCGCGAAGTTCCTGGGCCGTGCTGTCCACCTACGCCTGAACGTGCGCGTCCAGGAAGACTGGACCAACTCGCGCAGCGACCTCGCGCGCCTGGGCTACAAAGAGGGGGATTCGTGACCAGACGAGGTCGGCCTCCAGCTGACCCATCCTTGCCAGTCGTGTCTTTGGTGGGGCGGCCCAACGTAGGCAAGTCGTCTCTGTTCAACCGCCTGGTGGGCGGCCAGCCCGCGTTGGTCGAGGACATGCCAGGCGTGACGCGCGATCGGCGCTATGGTGTCTGCGACTGGGACGGCGTGCGGTTTCGGCTGACTGACACCGGTGGGCTCGATCCTGGCGCCAGCGGGATCTTGGGCGCCATGCGCTCGCAGACCCTGCGCGCCGTGGAAGAGGCGGCAGTCTTGGTTCTCGTGCTGGACGTGAAGGAAGGCATCACGCCGGTCGATGAAGAGGTGGCTCAGCTCTTGCGGCGTACGGGCAAGCCGGTCCTGCTCGCGGCCAACAAGGTGGACTCGGCGACACGCGAGCCAAGCATGGGCGATGTATTCCGCCTGGGGTTTGGCCAGGTATTCGCCGTGTCGGCCACCCATGGACGTGGCGTGGGGGACTTGCTTGACGCCACCGTTGGCGCCCTACGTGGGGCGGCCTCGCCGGCGCGGCCCATTGAGGAACGCGACCAGAGCCCCGCGGAAGCGGAGGGCGGAAGCGCGCCCATCCGCCTGGCCTTTGTTGGCAAGCCCAACGTCGGCAAGTCCTCCCTGGTCAATCGTCTGCTGGGGGAGGAGAGGGTGCTGGTACACGACCAGCCAGGCACCACACGTGACCCCATCGACACACCCTTCAGCTGGCAGGGGCAGAATTTCGTGCTCGTGGACACAGCAGGCCTGCGACGCCGCCGCGCTATCGACACCCTGACCGAGGCCGTATCCGCGAAGATGGCGCGCGACCAATTGGCGTGCGCAGACGTCGTGGCCCTGGTCATCGACGCCCAGGACGGGGCCACGGCAGAGGATGCAAGGCTGGCCAACTTCATCGAGGAGTCGGGCCGGGCTGCGCTCATCGTGGTCAACAAAGGTGACCTCATCCGCCGGGCCGAGATTGACCGAAAAGTGGACGTTGTCCGCGAGGTGATCGGCTTCATGGCGTGGGCGCCCGTGGTGGTGACCTCTGCGGTCACCGGGCGCGGCGTGGGCGAGATTCCGCAGATAACGATGGACGTGTTTGCGCAATGGTCTCGCAGAGTTCCGACATCAGGGCTGAACAAAAACTTCGAAGAAATCTTGGCCCGCCGTCCTCCACCAGCTGGGCCGGGCGGACGCTACGTTCGGCTCTACTACATCACCCAGGCGCAGACTCGTCCGCCGTCGTTTTTCGTCAGCGCCAACTACCCCGCGGCCGTGGGTCTCCCCTATCGCCGATACCTCGCGAACCGGCTGAGGGACATCTACGGGTTCGAGGGCTCGCCCTTGCGGCTCGTCCTGCGCGCCCACCAAGGCAAGAAGCCTCTGCGAAAGGCAGGCTAGTACCGCCTCTCGAAAGTTCGTAGCTGGTTGAGCGGCCGGTGTGACGGCGGCGGGGCCGGTTGCCGGATCCGGTCCCGACGGCCGGATCCGGAGCCGGTTCCGGCTGCCGGTCCCGGATCTCAAAAGACCCGGCCGATGCGAAGGGCAGCACAGGCCAACCACGGATGCGGGCTGCCAGACCCCCTGAGGCGCAGGGCGAAGGTGTCAAAGCGGGCCAGCGCTGCCAAGGTCCAGCGCCGCGAGAGCAAATACTCTACGCCGAGGCCCACCTGCGGCCCGAGGCGCTGCGAGCTTGTGCCATCACCGCGCAGGTCGACCAGGCTGAATCCCAGGTCCACAAACGGCACCCAGCGGACCACGTCGAGCGAATAGGTTGCACCCAAGGACACGGCCGTCACGTGGCCCGGCCTGGCTGACGGCGCCTCGGGCTGCCAGGAGTTGCTCAGCGCCGCACGGCCAGCCCAGGTGTCGGTAAGACCCATCGTTGCTTCGACGCCGGCCTGTATCCCAGGGCGCGCGCTGTCGCCACCGCCGGCCAGGACGAAGCCGAGCGATGCAGAGATCTGCTTTTCGTCCGCGCCGGTCGCGCGCGCGGGGCTGGGTGCCGCGCCCAGGATGACGGCGGCTGCGACCAGCAGACCGTGGAATAGGCGGCCCAGCATGCCCGGCAGTGTACAAGGTCAGTTGACCCGACCCTATCCCTCTGTTATCTCCTCACCCTGTGGCCCACTCCATCAGTCGCAAAGAGTTGAAGAAACCCGACGAGTTCGTCAGCTTCTGGACGCAACTCGGTTCTCGCATTTCGGCCCATCGTGGCAAGGTCATCGCGACCGGCGTGCTTGTCGTGGTCGCGGGTGGCGGCACTTGGGGTGGCATGGCCTGGAAGCAGCACCTCGTCATTACGGAAACCGAGGCTTTCTCGCGCATCGAGAAGACGACGCTTGCGCCGCTTCTGCCCGAGAAGGGCGAGGAAACCAAGTCGGACGACGACGAGGGTCCACGTTTCAAGACCGACCAGGAGCGCCTGCAGGCCACCGTCACGGAGGCCGATGCCTTCGTGGCTGCGCATGGTTCTTCGGACCTTGCCCGGCGGGTTCTACTCATCAGGGCCAATTCGCTGCTCCGCCTGGGCAAGGCTGCGGATGCGGCCACGGCTTTCCAGCAACTCTCGCAAAGCGAAGCTGATAAGGACATGCGCCTGGTCGAACAGGACGGTTTGGCCTTGGCCTTCGAGGCTCAGGGCCAGATCGACAAGGCCATCGACGTGTACAACACCATGGCCCGCGAGGCGCAACAGGTCGGGAATTTCTATGCGGACCGGGCCCTCTTTGCCAAGGCGCGCTTGCTGCAGAAGCAGGGCAAGGGCAAGGACGCCGAGAAGATCCTGCGCGAGATTCTGGACAAGATGCCCAAGACATCACTGCGCAGGGAAATCGATGACCGCCTGGCCGCGCTGGGCGACCAATAACGAGCGGTTGATGCCGTTTCCGCGCCAACTTGCGGCTGGCCCCGGCCGTGCGGTCAGCCTGCTCGTGCTCTGGTTGTGCGGCTGCGGAAGCGGCGCCCTTCATCGCGCGACCGAGGAGCGGCACGAGTATCCAGCCGGCGTCGTCCAGATGCGCTGGCGCGTCGTCATCCATCCCTACTCCGCCAGCGAAACACAGCCCGAAGAATGTGCCACCGGCGCCCTGGTCGACTCGCGTCTCATTCTTGGCTCGCGCGCGGACCATGTGGCGGCGGTGGACACGGCGAGCGGCCGCCTGATTTGGTCCGTGCCGATTGCGGGGGGCGTTGACGGTGAGGCGCTTTTTGATCAGGCGCGCGGTCAGATCTACTTGGGCAGCGACGACGGGGTTTTCTACGCGATCGACCCGCAGGATGGGAAGATTCGTTGGTCGTATGCGGGCAAGGGCTCGGTCGAGCGTCGGCCCGAGGTGGGACCGGCCTTGGTCTACTTTTCCAGCGCGGCGAATCGTGTCGTCGCGCTGGAAGCAACAACAGGCAAGCGCCGGTGGCAGTACGATCGCGAAACCCCCGAAGGATTCAGCATCCACGGCCATGCTGGGCCACGCCTGGGTGGTGATTTCCTCTACACAGGATTTGACGACGGGTATCTAGTGGCGCTGGGCGCCGAGACCGGTGAACTGCGCTGGGCCCGCTCCCTGGCTGCCGCCTCTGACCAATTTGTGGACGTCGATTCAACCCCCATCCTGCGCGATGACCTGGTAATCGCGGCTTCCTACTCGGGGGGCCTGTATGCGTTGCGAGCCAAAGACGGCGACCTGGTCTGGCGCATGGGGGTGGAGGGCGCGGTTGCGATCCGCGCGGGGGCGAGCCGCTTGTACGTGGCGTCCCCGCGGGAGGGCCTGGCCGCGGTGACGATGCAAGGACGCATCGAATGGCGCCAAGGGCTGGCCCAGGCCGGCGACTTGACACCTCCCCAGGAAGTGGGCCCGTATCTTGTTTTCACGGGTGCCCGGGCAGGGTTGTTCGTGGTGGACCGATCGAACGGTCAGCTCCTGCAAATGTTCGACCCGGGCCGCGGAATGTGTGCGGCGCCTCTTGTCGATGTCGAGCGCCGCGAGATCTATGTACTCGCGAACAGCGGGACCCTGTACGCGCTGTCGCTGATTTGGTGAGGATTTTATTGACATGGGAACCCTCAAAGGGTTCCCAAACCCTTCGGCCCCCCACCCGCCACCTCCACCCCGCTCGCTTCGCTCGGCCTCGCGCGATGGTGCGCCGCCGGCGACGAGGGCGCGCGCGAAGCGCGCGGGGCGGGCAGGGTGGTTGTCCGTCCCGAAGCCCCCGTAGGGGGAGCCGGCGGGCTCCCCACGCGACTAAATCCGCAAAGGGGTTTGCAGATCGGTCAGCCTGCGAACCAGCTCTTTGATGCGCCGTCCGCCGCCGGCGTCACGCGCACGCCACTCGATGCCGAACACGTTCTCACTGCCGGATTTGCCCGTCCAGGCCACCCGACCGATGAAGGCCATGGGCACTTCAGCGCCAGGGGGCGCGATTTCCAGCACCACCCGCTCTTGGATGGCCACGGTGGCGGATGACAGTACGAAGGCACCGCCGCGCCCCACGTCGTGCAGGTGGCCGGAGAACCCCTCCAGCCTGCCGACGGGTCGCCAGGAGATGGGCAGGTCCACGGGGATACGCTCATGGCGCCGCCGGCTGTGGGCGCTGGTCCCGGCCCGGGCGAGATCGAGTAGGTACTCCCACTTGGCACGTTCGTCGGCCAGGAACTCGACGCCGATGCCGGCGCGGATCTTGAGGATGTGTCGTCCGGGCCGCCGCCAAGCGACCCGTCCATACACCACCATGGGGGGCTGCCGGCGACCGAGGCGGACCCTTACGGCCACCATCTCGCCCACGGGAATGTTGCGACGGGTGGGACAGAAGACGCCTCCGTTTCCGCCCGAAGGCTGGAAGCCGGCGAGAAACTCCCGGGTGTTCTTGACGATGAGCTCCGGGAAGTGGGCGGCACCCGAGGGAGCCGACGAGGTATCATCCTTACGATCCCTAGACATTGCCTTTGTTCTGCCTACGGGCATGCTACGCCTTTGAGGAGTTGATACTACCTGCAAACCGAGGATTTCAACTACCAGTTGCCATCTCGATTGGTCGCCACGCAACCAGCCCCACGGCGGGACGAGTCGCGCCTACTGATTCTTAGCCGAGACACGGGCGAGCGCAATCACGCTCTTTTCGGAAGCATCGCTCGCTTTCTGCGCCCGCGTTCCTTGCTGGTGGTGAACGACACGCGCGTCATTCCGGCGCGACTGTCAGGAACCAAGTCCACCGGCGGTCAGGTTGAGGTTCTTTTGGTCGAGAGGGCGTCGGCTGACTCTTCTGATGACAGCAGCGACGATAGGTGCTGGTGCGAAGACTGGCGTGCATTGGCGCGCGGGCTGGGCCGGCAGCCCCCACGCGCACGTTTGCGCTTCGCGGGCGATTTGCAGGCCGAAATCCTTCGGCGGGGGCCGCGGGGAGAGGTCGAGCTTCGCTTCTCGGGGAAGGGCAAGGCGGGGTTGTTGGCGCATATCGAGGAGTTCGGATCGGTTCCGCTGCCCCCCTACATCGAGGCAGCTCGAAGAGAACGGGGGACTGCGGTCCGGTCGCCCGACGACAAGGCTCGCTATCAGACGGTCTACGCGCACCAGCCAGGCGCCGTTGCAGCTCCCACGGCGGGCCTGCATTTCACCAAAGAGCTTCTGACCGAGCTGCAGGCTGCGGGCCACGAGATCGCGTGCATCACCTTGCACGTGGGCCCCGGCACCTTTCGCCCGGTCGTCACTTCGGACCCCACCCAACATCACCTCGATGCCGAACGCTATCAGGTCTCCGAGGCCGCCGCCGAGAGCCTGCGCCAAGCTCAGACGCAAGGCCGGCCCATCGTGGCCGTGGGCACGACGGTGGTGCGCACCTTGGAGACCCTGGCCAGGCTGGGCCCCTTGGCTGCCGGCTGCGGTGCGACCCGCCTCTTGCTTCTGCCCGGGACCGAGTTTCGCGTGGTGACCGACCTGGTGACCAACTTCCACTTGCCCCGCTCGTCGCTGCTCATGCTGGTGGCTGCCTTTGCCGGTCGCGAGCGGGTGCTGGATGCGTACCGAGAGGCCATCGAACGCGAGTATCGGTTCTATAGTTACGGTGACGCCATGTTCATCCGTCCCGGGAAGCTGCCCCAATGAGTGTCCCCTTCGTGGTACAAGCCCGCTGCGGCGACGCGCGGGCCGGGTTGCTGCAAACCAACCACGGCCCAGTCGAAACACCGGTGTTCATGCCGGTGGGTACGCAGGCCACCGTAAAGTCGCTGGCCTCCGGCGATCTAGAGGCGCTCGAGGTGCGGATTGTCTTGGCCAACACCTATCATCTGGCCATGCGTCCGGGCGCTCGGCTGGTGCGCGATCTAGGCGGGCTGCACGCTTTCATGGCCTGGCCGCGCGCCATCCTCACCGATTCGGGTGGCTACCAGGTGTTCAGCCAGAAAGGTCGCCGCAAGATCGACGACGACGGTGTGACCTTCCATTCACATGTCGACGGCAGCCCGCAGCGCCTGACGCCTGAGTCGGCCATGGCCATCCAGGCTGACCTGGGCAGCGACATCGCGATGGCCTTCGACGAGTGCCCGCCCTCAGACGCGTCCCGCGACGTACTGTGCCGAGCGATGGAGCGCACCACACGCTGGGCGCGTCGCTGCGTGGCCACGACGCCTGCGCCCGGGCAACTGCGCTTCGGCATCGTACAAGGGGGTGCGGACCTCGGCCTGCGCGCGGAACACCTGGCCGAGATCGCGGGGTTGTCTTTCGATGGCGTGGCACTGGGCGGGCTCAGCGTGGGGGAACCACCTGAGACCATGCACGCGGTAGTGCGGGAGATCGCGCCACGCATGCCGGCGGAGTTGCCCCGCTATCTGATGGGTGTGGGAACGCCTGCGGATCTTCTGGTTGCCATCTCGTCGGGAATCGACATGTTCGATTGTGTGATGCCCACGCGCGCTGCGCGGAACGGCCGTCTCTTCGTACGCGGGGGCCACATCAACATCGCGAATGCCGTTCATTGCATCGCCGCCCTCCCCATCGAAGAGGGCTGTCCCTGTGAGACTTGCCGGCGCTACAGCCGCGCCTATCTGGCCCATCTCTTTCGCGTCAAGGAGATCCTCTACTACCGGCTTGCGACCTTGCACAACCTTCACCACTACCTCGCGCTCGTGCGTGGCGCGCGCCGGGCGATCGTGGAAGGTCGGTTGCCCGAGTACGTCGTGGAGCGCGGTCTGGCAGGGGCAGCCTGAACTGACAGTGACCCCGGCCTGATTCGAACAGGCGACCGGCAGTTTGATATGGGAACCCTCAGAGGGTTCCCAAACCCTCCCGCGATGGTCCGCCGCCGGCAGAGCCGGCGGGCTCCCCACGCGACCAGGAAACCGCCGGGCGTGGTATCGTGGGTGTGGCTCGCTTCGCTCGCACGCCCCCGAGCCCCCCTCGCTCCGCGCGGCTAAGCCACGCTGCGCTCGCCGATCATTCTGGTGGTGACCCCGGCCTGATTCGAACAGGCGACCTACGGTTTAGGAAACCGCCGCTCTATCCACCTGAGCTACGGGGCCAAACGTTTTGTTTTCGGTGACTTGGGCTGGTTTTCCTTCTGTAATGTCTTGCTGCGTGGTTGCTATTCTGGACTCGGATTTTCCCGGGGCAGGCGGAAGTGGTACCACGTCGCCGGCCGGTCGGGAAAGATCCACGTTCATGGCGCCGAAGGCCGATTCCGCGAACAGGTCGGGCCGCAGGTGGCTGTAGCGCTCGGTGGTGGTCACCGAGCTGTGCCCCATGAGGGTGCGGAGCATTTCCAGGGAACCCCCACCCAGCAACGCTAGCCTTCGTTCTCGGCCACACGGGGCGCGCGTGCCGCACGGAGAAAGGCGGGCCTCTTCTTCGTATGGCTCCAAGAGATGCCATGCCGCAACCGTTCGGAGATTGACTCCTCAATTCCCACTTCTGAGATTTCTTGCAACGGGGCTTTGGCCCAGATTCCATCCGGGGTTGAAACTTGACATCCAGCCGCGCTGGAAAGATGCGACGGGGCGTGAGGGCCCTATCGCGATATCTTCATCGCCTTGGCGACCAACTCTTTCAGATCGTCCGAGCCGACGAACAGGTCCCCGGGAAACTTGCGCTGCTTCAAGATCTCGCGATAGATGGGCTCGCCCTGATAGAGATTGAGTTGGAGGCCGGCCAAATACTGCAGCCGCAGGTTCCGATCGCGGTTGATCTCGGCATTCCTTAGCCACGACCTGAGATCGGACGC
>Ga0182011_10000329_pt1 | contig 40803 bp, 34 predicted proteins | sample 711E1DmetaG_FD_120481 | JGI IMG/M metagenome (GOLD analysis project Ga0182011, IMG submission 120481) | Permafrost microbial communities from Stordalen Mire, Sweden - 711E1D metaG | ecosystem: Environmental > Terrestrial > Soil > Wetlands > Permafrost | place: Sweden: Stordalen | collected...
CGAGCAGCTGGTGACCCTGCTCGACGAGTCTTCCTCACCCGCCGGCGACTCGGCTCAGGGCCCGGACGATGGGCAGGACGAGGACCTGCCGCTCCACCAGAGGTCGGGCGCCGCCTGACCGAGGCGGGGTATTGCCCCGGCAGGGTCAATTCGCGCCGGGCCCATCGCGAGGCGTTGCCGCGGTTAGCGCGGGGGCTGAGTCGGCAACTGACGGCGAACCTCGATCACGCGCTCCAGATCGAGATCCGCGAACACGACACCGGGCCCGTCCGCCGCCTGGGCGATGACGATGCCCCACGGGTCGACGACCATGCTGCGGCCGTGGGTCGGCACGCCGGCCCCGATGCCGCATTGTGCCGGGGCGATTACGAAGGCCCCGTTCTCGATGGCCCGGGCCCGCAGCAGCACCTCCCAGTGATCACGGCCGGTAGCCTCGGTGAAGTTGGCCGGCACCGCCAGGACAACCGCTCCTCCGGCCGTGAGCTCCCGGTACAGCTCCGGGAATCTCAGGTCGAAGCAGATGCTGAGCCCGAGGCGCACGTCGACCTCGTCGGCCACGCCTTCCAGCGTCGCCACGACGCTCGAGTCGCCGGGCGTAATCCGGGCCGACTCGCGGTCGGACGGCCCGTCTTCGATGGCCACGTCGAAGAGGTGGCGCTTGCGGTACAGCGCCGCGATCTGACCGGCCGGGTCGAGCAGCACGGATGTGTTGTAGGGCCGCAGCGGATCGGTCGAGCGCTCGGCCAGGCTGCCGAGCAGGATCCACGCGTTGAGGTCCCGCGCCAGCTCGGAGAACGGCTCGGTCAGTGGACCCGGGAGCTGGGTGGCCGACTCGCGGAAGCCCGCCAGTGGGCCGCGGTAGTGGAACATCTCCGGCAGGGCGATGAGGCCGGGCTTGCGCTCTCCGGCCTGCCTGACCAGCGCCCCGGCGCGATCGACATTCGCCTTGATGTCCTGGTCGGCAGCAAGCTGGACGAGGGCGACCCCGAGTCTGCTCACGCTTCACCCCTGCGATGTTCGGCTAGCCACGAACGGATCCGATCCACAGCATCGATAGTACCTTCCCGCGTCAGGCGCGGTCAGTCAGGACAGGCACGCCCGGGAACGCCAGGGCCTCGTCCTCGTTGGCGCGGACCCAGTCGAGCATGTCGCGGTTGACGATGAGAGTGCCCACGTCGCGGAGCTGCAGCGAGCCGCGGGTGGCGAAGCCGATCGTGGCATCGGAGAGTGGAATCATCGGGCCCCGGGCGTGGAGGTACGGGAGCGGCATCTGGCCCGGCAGCGAATGGAGCAGGCCGAGAGCCGTGTAGGGCCCGAGCTGGACCTGCAGGCGGTGGCGAATGGTGTGGATGCGCCGAGCTGCCTCGCCGCGACCGCCACTCGCCTCCACCGCGTAGAGGATGGAGCGGTCTACCTCACCGTCGCCGAGGTTCGTTACCGTGTCGTTGTCGAAGCTCTCGACGAACGTCTCGCGCACGACGATCGACTCGGCCCGGTTCAGCATGTCGGTCAGCCGCTCACCCTCGGACTCGACGTAGCCGATGAAGCGGCTCCCGAGGGCATACCCGATGAACGGGACGAGCACGCAGCCTCCTGAATGGCTTGCGGGGGTGGGCCTGGCTCGGAATGAACGTGCGGCGAGACTACCTCGGACCGACCTGCGGGCCACTCCCCAGTAAGTACCGGTGGCGCGCCGGCGCACCATGGCGGGTTCCTGAAACTACCCTGGTCCTGCCCCGACTCCTGCCCCCGGCCGATCGCTACGACTCAGCCGTTTCGGAAGTGGCTGGTGTCCACGACCTCGAAGTCGGCCCCGGTGAGGTTGCCGAGCTTGTGCATCTCGTCGTCGTCCCAGCGCGAGTCGGGCGCGCCGGTGATGTACCAGGGCGAGCCGTTGTCGGCCAGGATCATGCCGTACTTCTTGAGGGCGGTCAGCACGACCCGGGCGTGGGGCCCGAAGCCGGAGATGTCGACCGAGGCCTTGAGTCGGACGCGCAGGCCCATCGGCGGCTCACCCGAGCATGGAGGGGCCGTCAGGTGGCGAGCCGGGTAGATGTAGCCGCACGTAGTGTCCGCGGTAAAGCGGATGGCGTGGTCGATCACGCCGCTCATGACTTCGGAGTAGCGGACCAGGCCGGGATAGATGGGCAGTCCGGCGGCGTCGGCGCTCGTCCAGCCCGCCGGGCGCAGGGCGTTGGAGCGCAGATTGAAAACCGCGCCCGACCCGGCCGACCAGCCCGAGCTGGAGTGACTCACGTCGTACAGCTCCCAGAGCTTGCACTGGCCGACGTCGATGGAGAGCAGATGGCCGTCCGACCCGTTTTCGATCTTCGGGCTCGACGGGATCGGATATGGGCCCGGATCCGACTCGTCGGCGTAGTCGAAGCTGACCCGGTAGGTCGGCGTGTTCGAGTTGACGATGTTGTAGGGGATGCCGTCGCCGATCGCGTCGAAGTCGGGGTGCAGCTTCCGGGTCAGCCCGATGGCCTTGATCATCGTCGGCGAGTTCGAGGCAATCGGAAGGGTATCGACGGGACGGTTCCATACGTTCGAGGACGGGAAGATGGAGCATCGGCCGGTCGACTTCGGGGTCGGAGTGGGAGTGGCTCTCGGCTTCGGCGTCGGAGTGGGGGGCCGCGGAGTGGCCGTCGCTTTGGCTGTGGCCGTGGCCGTGGCCTGACTCGTTGGCGTGGCCGTCGACAGCGGCACTGGCGTGGGGCTCGGGGTGCTCGAGGCGACCGCGATCTCGCTGGAGCCGGGCTCCGCGCTGGCGACGCTCGACCCGGCGCTCGCCGACTCCCCCGCCGACATGAGCGTGGCCAGCCAGGACGGCAGGCTACCGCTGGGAGTCGCGCCCGACCCCTGCGTGCCGGTCCCCGAGCCGCCGAAGATCCTGCATGAGGCGAAGGCAACGACCAGGACGAGCATGCCGGCCGCGACAATCGGGACGGCCGGACCCCGAAGCGTGCGCATGCGCCGATCCTACGGGCTGTCGCCCCGTGTTGGCAAAAGCCGAACGTCCGGGGCAGCGGAGTCATCAGTACGCGCCGGCCTCATACGGGCCCCAATTCCTGCAGGTAAGTCGGTCGGGCAGGCTAGACTGAGCCTATCAGTCGTGTGGTCCAGATGGAGGTCGCTCTGTGAGCGAGGCTACCGTCATCGAAGTCGAAGGCTAGGGGGCCTTGTCTGGCGAGACGGCAGCCATTGCTCCGGTCGAGAGCGCGTCGCCGCCGATTCGCGGCATCTGGATCCTGTTCTCGTACCTGGCGGTATGGGGGTTCATGCTCTACGGCCTCGGGAGCGCGACGCCATACCTGCGCGCCGACCTGCACCTGACTGCTTTCGAGGCGGGGCTCCATGCCTCGGCAATGGCTATCGGCACCCTGGCGGCCGGCGCCAGCGCGGATTGGGTGGCCCGCCGGCTCGGCTCGAGCTGGCTCCTGGACATGTCGGTTGTCGTCCTGACGACTTCGATCGGGCTGATCGCCCTGGCGCCGAGCCTGCCGGTGTCGCTTTCCGGCGCGTTCCTGCTCGGCCTCGGTGGCAGCTTCCTGGCAATCCACGTCAACGTCCGAATGGGCAGCCCCGGCGGGGCCAGGGCTCGCAGGCTCATCAGCCAGAGCAACGCGATATCGATGATCACGGCTGCCGCGGCGCCGGTCACGATGGGCCTGGCCGCCTCGGTGCTGCATGCCTGGCGCGTGGCCCTGATTCTGCCCATAGTTGCGTTCGTGGTCCTGACGGTCATCCGACCGCGCGGTCCGGAGACTCGAGACCAGGTCAGAACGCCTCACTCGACCCTTCCCGGGGCGTACTGGTTCACCTGGCTCTTGCTCCTTCTGGGCGTCTCGATCGAGTTCTCGTTCGTCTTTTGGGGCTCGACGATGGCCGGCCGGCAGACCGGACTCTCCAGGGCCGACGCGACTCTGCTGGCCAGCCTTTTCGTCGCCGGCATGTTCACCGGCCGCGCGGCCTTCGGCCGGGGTCTGGGCGCCGGGCGTGCGGCCCGCGGGCTTCTCGCCGCCGGTCTGGTAGTGGTCCTGGCCGGAGCGGGCCTGGTGTGGATCTCGACAACGCCGGTCCTGTCCGGAATCGGGCTCTTCCTCGGCGGCCTGGGAACGGCCGGCATGTGGCCGCTCGGATTGAGCGTCGCCCTTCAGTCCGCCCCGAAAGCTCACGTGCAGGCGGCCGCCAGGGCATCCCTCGGCTCGGGCGTGGCGGCGCTGCTTGCGCCGTCCGCGCTGGGCCTGGCCGCGGACTCCGTCGGGGTTGTCGGCGCCTGGGCGATCATCCCGGGCCTCGCCCTCGCGGCCCTGGTCGTCCTGGCCGTCACGCCCCGCTCGGACTGAGGCGACGACGAGACCTGACCGAGCTCGGGGCAGATCAACGTAAGGCGGAACCACGCATGCCGCTGCCGCGGTCGGTTCGTCGGGGAGTGGAGCCGACACTCGGATTCGAACCGAGGACCTGTTGTTTACGAAACAACTGCTCTACCGCTGAGCTATGTCGGCGCGAGCGGGATGGTATCACGCGCGCGGATCGGTGAGATCCGAGACGAACGCCTTGCGTCGGGTCCGGGACCTGCGGCGCCACGTGAAGACTCGTTCCCCCTGGCGCGTCCAGGGCGCGGCGGCGTTCCACAGGCCGGTGAGTTTGCCCGAGATCGTTGACCTCGGCCGGCGCGATGGGGAGCATTGCCCGGCATATGTCACGGGGATCGATTCTGATGAGAGCGAGCACACGCCGCCCGGTCGACCGACGCCTTGCGTCCCTGGCAGTCGTCGCCTTCCTCGTCTTCGGCTGTGGCAACTCGACGCCCAGCACGGCTCCCGGCACGGGCGCCGGCGCATCCACGAGTGGCGTCGCCCAGGGCGCCACCTCCGCCACGGCCTCGGGGGCCGTGCCCACCGACACGCCCCAGCCGACCCCCCCGCCGGATCCCCAGACCGCGGCCGATGTGATCCAGGCCGACGTCGCTGCCGGCAAGCTCGACGCCGCCACCGGCCTCCTGGACCGCATCGAATCTGAGTTCGGCGCGCCCGGGCTGCCGTCGCAGTACGCATCCGCGCCGCCGTCCGAAGACCAGGCTGCGCTCGACATCGCCGCGCTCGACATGGCCGGCGTGACGTCCGACAAGATTCCCACCGCCGTCCACGACCGGTTGCTGCCTTTCCTGCTCCGACCGACCGACGCCCGCAGCGTCTTCCATGGCGGCGCGCCGGCCGCGCTCAACGCCCTTGCCGCCCAACTCGACTCGGCGCAGATGCCGCCGGCCGCAAACGGGGCCGCTGGCCGAGCCGCGCAAGCGGGCGATATCGTCTCCGCCTGCGGCTCCAATGGCTGGGAATCCATCATTTCCGCCACGATCCCAGTGACAGTCTGGGGCGCGTGCGGAGAGTCGGGCCGCAACGACGCCGATCTGACTCGAGCCATGAGCGCCATCGAGAGTACGTACTCGGGCGAGGTTTCCCTCATGGGCGACCCGATCCCCGACGAGGGGACCGCGGACGCCGGCGGGTCGACCAACATCGACATCTACCTGGTCGACACGTGTGTGACCAGGGAGGGCGACTGCGTCGACCTGCCCGGGCGTGCCGCCGGTGCGACGGTCCCGACATCGCCCTACCCGGGCGCCGCCGGCAGTCTCAAGTCGAGCGCCTTCATTCTCGTCTATCGCGGCTACGCGAGCTCCCCGACGGACATCAAGTCGATCCTGGCTCACGAGATGTTCCACGTCCTCGAAGACGCGCATAACACCCAGGGCCGCAGCGAAGGCGGGCATTCCTACTGGATGACCGAGGCGAGCGCCAAGTGGGCCGAGGAGTTCTTCGTTCCCGAAGGCAGAGCCGAGTGGGTCTACCCGTGGTTCAACGACTTCGAGACGATGGGCATTGGGCTCACGACGAGCAACGGCACCAACGAATACCGATCCTTCGTGTGGCCATTGTTCATGGACATGAATACCGGCCCGCAGGCGATAGCAAATGCGTGGAAGGCGTTCGAAGGCAAACAGGGATGGAACGCTCTCAACGCTGCGCTGACGGGAGTCCTGTCGTTGAAGGACCGCTTCAAGGACTTCGCGGTAACCGCGTGGAACACGGCCATGCCGGGCGGCGGCGGCCCCGACCTGATCACCCCCAAATTCCAGAAGAACGATGGCGGGTTCCCCGCCACGCCTCCGGCCAAGCCCGTGAAGTTCTACTTCAGGCATCCCCCGACGCTCAAGCTATCGGACCCGGCAATCAAGGTGCCGGAAGACATGCCGCCGTTGTCGGCACGATATGCGGAGCTGGAGCTGGATGACGCCACGCAGCAACTCATCGTCGACTTCTCCGGGCTGCAGCCGTACGGCGCGATGGACGTCCAAGCACTCGTTCACATCAAGGGCGGTCAGTGGCAGAAGCGAACTCTGCCACCGGGCAAGACCACGTTCTGCCGCAGCGACGAGGACGTGGATCGAGTCCTGTTCGTGCTCGACGACCACAGCTACTCCAGCTCGGATGAGGTGAGCGGCACCTGGCAGTACCAGGCCGTGTCGGATGCATGCACGCCGGGTTCGTTCACCGTGACCGTCGCCAACGTGGGCCTGGGCAGGCGGCCCGGGCCGGGGACGTACAGCGGCCAGGCACCGGTCTATTGCAGCGAATCCGACAACCAATGGGACGCCACGTTCGTGGACAAGAACGGCATCAACAATGTCCACAGCGTCACGATTGTCCAGGGCGAGCCGCCGTACGCCGAAGTGTCCACGACGTTCAACACGGCCGATCTCGGAGACTGGTCGGTCATCGAGGGCTTAGACGCCACCGTGGCGATCACGGTGGACGACCAGGGCACGAAGGTCACGATCTCCGTGCACGCCGTCGACCTCTACCAGAAGATCGACGCGACCCTGAAGTGTGGGTCGATCCTGAGGGGATGAGCCGGGCCTAGACTCCTTCGTCACAAACGCTACTTGGCGGGCCCGCGCATGGGTAGGATGTGCGGCATGAAGATCGTCGATCGAGCCTGCCGGACAATTCGACCCTTGCTGCTCGCGGGAGGGCTCGCGGCAACGGTTCTGCTGCTGGGCGCTGCGGGGGCCAGCGCCCAATCCGCGCCACACCTGACCGGCCAGATCACAGACCAGGCCGGCGTTCTCGGCTCCGGCCAGAGCAGCCTCCAGAGCGCGCTCGACAACCTGCTCAGCCACGAGAACGTCGAGCTGTGGGTCGTCACCATGCCGACCACGGGCGACGCCACTGCCCCGGACATGGCCACGCAGATCTACGAGGACAACGGGCTCGGCGGCAACGACGTGGTCCTGCTCATCGCCGTCAACGACAAGCGCTACGGCTGGGCGGAGGAGAGCGCGACCGGCCTGACGGGCACCCAGGTCGATGCGCTGCTCAGCGAGCAGATGGAGCCGAGCTTCCGAGCCAAAGACTATGCGGGCGGCATCGTCAACTTCGTGACCGCTCTCGGCCGCCAGATCGACGCAGCCAGGGCTCCGGTCTCGGGACCGACGGCGGGACCGGGCGGCAATACCGCTTCCTTCGACAGTTCCGGACTCGCGACGGCCCTGTGGACCCTGATCGCGATCATCGTCGTCGGCTGCGGACTCATTCTCCTGATCCTCTGGTTCCGCGCCTGGCGGCGGGGACGCCTCTCCGCCGAGGAGCGCGACAAGCAGACCGGCGACCTTGCCCGTCAGGCGAACAAGCTCCTCGTGGACACGGACGATTCGCTGCGTGACGCAGTCCAGGAGATCGGCTTCGCCCAGGCCGAGTTCGACGACAGCGACGTCAAACCCTACTCCGACGCCGTTGCGGCGGCTCAGGACGAGCTGAAGCAGGCCTTCGTCATCCGCCATCAGCTCGACGATGCGACCCCTGAGGACCAGCCGACCAAGGCGAAGATGTACAGCGACATCATCGCCCACTGCCAGTCCGCCAACGCGGAGGTCGACGAGCAGGCCAAACGCCTGTCCAACCTGCGAGACCTGGAGAAGACCGCGCCCGACGCCCTGGCCGCTCTGCCCAAGGCGGTCGACGCGCTGAAGGCTCGACTGCCCGCGATCCAGGCGGCCACCAGGGCCCTGTCGGCGTATCCGCCTTCGAGTTGGGCGGCCGTCAAGGGCAACGCCGAGGAGGCCGACAAGCGGGGTCATTTCGCAGAAACCCAGATCGCGGCGGGCAAAGCCGCCCTTGCGGCGACGCCACCCGACCACGCCGGCGCCGCTCGCTCAGCCCGGGCCGCCCAGGAGGCAGTGGCGCAGGCCAACCAGCTTCTCGATGCCGTGGAGCAACTCGCCGCCGCAATGGAAGATGCGCGGGGCAAGCTCAAGGACGCGATCACGGCGGCGGACGCGGATATCGCGGCGGCAAAGACGGCCGTCGGAGCGGCTCCGGCCGGTCCGGCCACCACGAGCTCGGCCGCGGACCTCGCCAAGGCCGAGGCCCTGCTGAACAGCGCCCGCCAGTCCAGCGCCGCTGCGCCGGACCCGATGGCGGCGTTGAAGGCGGTTCAGGCAGCCCACGCCTCGGCCGATCAGGTCCTGGTGGGAATTCGAGAGGCGAAGGCGCAGCAGGATAGGTCCACCGCGGCCTACCTGATCGCCCACCAATCCGCCACGGCCACGATCGCGCAGACTCGTTCGTTTGTGGCGACGCGCAGCGATGGTGTCGGCACCCAGGCCCGAACCAAACTCGCCGAGGCGGAACGTCACCTGGCGCAGGCGGAGGCACTCGCCGCGACGGATCTGGACGGAGCTACGAGCGAAGCCACCACGGCCCACCAGATCGCCGACGAGGCACGCGACCTCGCTCAAACGAACTTCACCGCGTACGACAGATACGGCGGGTCCGGGGCGCCGGGCATGCCACGTCCCGGATACAGCCAACCGACCGAGCCCGGCGGATATGGAAGCCCCGGCATCGGCGGAGCGATACTCGGCAACGTGCTGGGCGGCATGCTCGGCGGCGGCCGGCGCGGCGGGTTTGGAGGGACGCCCTGGGGTTCCGGCGGAGGCTGGACCGGCGGCGGGCACGGCGGAATTGGCGGATTCGGCGGATTCGGCGGCGGATTCGGCGGCATGGGCGGCGGCGGCCTTCACAGCGGCGGGGGTGGCTGGAGCGGCGGCGGGGGCGGGGGCGTCCACAGCGGCGGTGGCGGCTGGTAGTCTGGCCCTGAATCGGCGAACCTACAGAGAACTGCGGCAGTCAAGACCACGGGACATGCGGGACACATAGAAGGGAGATCGCACCAATGGTTCAGACGACGATCCTCGGGCGAGTCGGCCAGCTGCTCCGGGCGGACATCAACTCCATTCTGGATGGCGCCGAGGACCCGGAGAAGATGCTCGACCAGCTCGTCCGGGACTTCACCAACAACATGAGCCAGGCTGAGGACGCCGTTGCGCAGACGATCGGCAACCTGCGCATGGTCCAGGACGACGAGAAGGAAGCCAAGGCCGCAGTAGATGACTGGGGCGCCAAGGCGGCCGCGGCGTCGCAGAAGGCCGACACGCTGCGAGCCGCCGGCAACACCTCCGACGCCGACAAGTTCGACAGCCTGGCCAAGCTGGCGCTGGGCCGCCAGATCAGTTTCGAGGACCAGGTAAGGACCTTCGACACCCAGATCGAGCAGCAGAGCGCGCTGGTCGACCAGCTCAAGGACGGGCTCAACAAGATGGCCGTCCGCCGCGACGAGCTGGTCCAGAAGCGCGACGAACTCGTCGCTCGGGCGAAGATGGCGAAGGCCCAGACGCAGGTCCAGACCACGCTCAAGAACGTGTCGGTCATGGATCCGACCAGCGAACTGAGCCAGTACGAGGAAAAGGTGCGTCGTCAGGAGGCGATGGCCCAGGGCATGGCCGAAGTCAACGCCAATTCCGTCGACGAGCAGTTCGCGTCGCTCCAGGGCGACGAGAACGCGGCCGAGATCGACACCAGGCTGGCTGCCCTAAAGGCCGGCAACGCGGCCCCGGCGTTGCCGGCGTCCACTCCGAGCTAGCCGACCAGACGCAGTCTCTTGGGGGCGACCCGGATGTCGAACCGGCGCCCCCAGCCGACCTCGAGGCGATCCGCGTCGAGGTAATCGCCGAACACGGATTGGTCTCTAGCTGTCCGGCGTCACGATGACGAAGACGAGTTGCGCGGCGGCGGCCTGGAGCGCCTCGGGCGTGGGCACTTCGCCCTTGTGCATCTTCGGTAGCCCCGCACGACGGGCCGCGCCGTGATGCCGGGCGAAGTAGTCGGCGGCTATCCGCTGGCCGCTGCCCGTTTCACCCGAAACCACGACCGCGGAGCCACTGATGCGGCGACCCTTGCGCACCAGCTCCATGGGCCAGGGCGATCGGAAGTTGCGCCACCACCTCTTCTGCTCGGGTTTGCCCACGCGGATCAGGAAGCCGCTCTCGAATGGCTCGCAATTGACGGGCAGCCGGCGGGGCAGACCGGAGACTCTGCCCGTGTAGCGGACCAGGACGACGCGCCCCGACAGCCCGCCGAGCGGCGAGGTCAGCCAGCGAACCAGGAACCGATTGAAACGCGACTCGCGGGCGCCCGTGCCGCCCGACGCAGCTGTTGGAGTCGTCATCGTGGCTGTCCCTCGAACTGCAGGATGGACCGGCCGGGTCCGCGTCTGGTCTGAAACGGCGGAGCAGGTGTCGCCCTGTGAACTATCCCACATGGAACCGGTATTCAACGTCCTCCCACTGCCCTAAAGTGTGGGCGCCGCGCCGCCTGGAGCGGGCTTAGTGGAGGAACCGATGCACACTGAGTATCTCCCCAAGTTGCTGCCGACGATGGTCGACGAAGGGCAGGGGCCGGGGGTTCAGTTCCGCACCGACGGTGAGCTCGTGCCCGCGCTGACGATGGAACTGGACGGCTCCATGCCGGTCTACTTCGAGCACCACATCCTGCTGTGGAAGACGACCTCGCTCGAGATCGGCATTCACCCGATGAAGGGCGCCTTCAAGCGCGCCGTCGCCGGCATGCCGATCTTCATGACAGAGGCCAAAGGAGCCGGCCAGATCGCCTTCAGCCGTGACGGAGTGGGTCACGTCTTCCACCTGCCTCTGGCCCCCGGGCAAACGATCGAGGTTCGCGAGCACCAGTTCCTGGCCGCGACGGCAAACACTGAGTACAGCTTCCGCCGCCTACGCGGCGTCGCGAACATGCTGTTCGGCGGCAGCGGCATCTTCATCGACACGTTCGCCGGTGGCCAGGGCGGCAGCACTCTGTGGCTCCACGGCTACGGAAACGTATTCGAGAAGGTGCTGGGGCCAGGCGAGGCGTTCGACGTCGAGCCCGGTGGCTGGGTCTACAAGGACCCGCAGGTGGGCATGGAGATCAAGATGGTCGGCCTGCGCATGGGCATTCTCGGCGGGTCGGGCAACCTGGTCTTCAACCGCTTCACCGGCCCAGGCCGGATCGGCATCCAGAGCATGTACCTCCACATGCCCACCGAGGAGTAGCGGCTCTACTCAACCTGGCTGGCAACATCGAACGGCCGCCGTCGAACCGGCGGCCGTTCCGTTTGCCTGTGAGAGGCGAGCGCCGGTGGGAACCGGATCACCAGCGCCTGAGGGGGTGGAACGTAGGCGGGGCGCCCGGGGTCGGGCCGCCGCTTGGGGGGCCGCCGCTCGACCCGCCGCTCGACCCGGCGCCTGGGGGGCCGCCGCTCGACCCGCCGCTCTTGGGATCTGCCCTGGCCGGCTCGGACGACGGCCTCGAATTCCAGCGCTCTTCGCCGACGGCCAGATCCTCGGGCCTGTCGATATCGACCCAGCCGCCGTGGATCGGGATCGCCTTCACCGGCACGTCGCCGGCGACGGCCAGTTCGTCGAGGACATCCGTCATGGAAAGCTTGGCCATCGTCGTCGTGTGGCCGAGTATCGGCCGGCGATACTGGGCGTCGGTGGTGGCCCGCACCAGGATGCGGCGCAACGCCTTGACTCCCCGGCCGCGGAACAGGACCAGCCCGATGTACTGGCCCTGGACGTCCTCGATTCGATTCACTTCCCGGCCGATGGATCGGATGGTTCCGTCGGGCGTCATGCGGAGACTCTGGGCATCCTGGAGGGGATCGCGGAAGCGCCGCTCCCAGTACGACCGCCAATCGAGGTCGACGACGACGGCGATTTCGGCCGGCGAAGCGAGCAGCGTCTGGAGCACGTCCGGGCGATAGACGATGTCGCCGTAGCTCATTACGAAGCCGTCGCCGAAAATCGGTTCGGCCACCATCAGCGTACCGACCATACTCGTGGCCGCGTAGTTGGGGTTCTTGAGGTGGTGCACCTTGTAGCCGGCCAGGCTCTCCGACTTGTAGCCGCCGACCACTGTTATGTCGGTGAGTCCGCACGCCCCGGCCGCACTGAGGGTCCAGTCCAGGAGCGGTCGACCAAGGAACGGCACCAGCGCCTTTGGGCGATCGTCGGTCAGCGGAAGCAATCGGGTGCCCTGTCCGGCGGCCAGAACAATCAGCTTCATTCATCTCCCGCGGAACCGCCGCGGCGGATATCGAGAAGGACGAGGACCCGGCTGGCAGTGGCGTCGAGGCACCGCTCACCGCGTCGCGACCGTACCACAATCGCTCTGCCTGCACAGCCCCTTCTGCCACCCGCGGACCGACTCGCGGGGCGTCTGGCATTGGGCGCGGCAGGGAGTGCGAGCGGGCATGCTCGCTCACCGATCGATCATCATCGCTCCGCCGGTTCATGGACAGCCGACATACGGGGGGCCGAGTCGGGTAATGCCCGAAGACGGTCGCCACCACGCCGCGCCTCGTTCTGTCCCGGCCGGCGAGTCCTTGGACCCCGAGAGGGCGTTCATCGGTTGGCCTGCTCACAAGCAGGCACTATCGTTCGGCCATGGCAACACGAGCCGAAGTCGTTGACGTCGCCGGCAAGCAGGTCGCGATAACCAACCCGGACAAGGTCTACTTCGCCGGGCCGGGCTACACCAAGCGCGATCTCGTCGGCTACTACCTGGCCGTCGCAGACGGTGCTCTGCGCGGCGCGGGCGGGCGGCCCATGGCCCTCAAGCGTTACGTCAACGGCGCCGATGGCGACTTCTTCTTCCAGAAGCGCGCCCCCGAATCGCGGCCCGAGTGGGTGCGCACGGTCGAGCTGTCGTTCCCGTCCGGCAGAACGGCCGACGAGATCGTCCTCGACGACGCCGCCGGACTGGCCTGGGTCGCCAACCTGGGGTGCCTGGACCTCAACCCCCACGCCATTCGAGCGGACGACCTGGACCATCCGGACGAGTTGCGAGTCGACCTGGACCCCATGCCGGGCGTGGCCTGGGACGACATCCGTAAAGTGGCCCTGGTGGCGCGCGAAGTCCTGACCGACCACGGGCTGGTGGGCTGGCCCAAGACGTCCGGCTCTCGCGGGATCCACGTCAACGTCCGGATCGAGCGGAACTGGTCGTTCGACCAGGTTCGCCGCGCCGCTCTGGCTCTTGCCCGCGAGGTGGAGCGGCGGGCGCCGGAGCTCGCTTCGAGCAAGTGGTGGAAGGAGGAGCGCCACGGCGTCTTCCTCGACTACAACCAGAACGCCAAGGATCGAACGGTCGCGTCGGCCTACTCCGTGCGGCCCGTGCCGGACGCGCGAGTCTCGGCGCCGGTGACCTGGGACGAACTGCCCGATTGCGAGCTGGGCGATTTCACCATGGCGACGGTGCCGGCCCGATATGCGCGGATCGGCGACCCGGGCGCCGGGATCGACGAAGCGGTGGGCTCGCTCGAAGGGCTGCTGGAGCTGTCGGCGCGGCAGGAGCGTCAGGGTCTGGGCGACGCGCCGTGGCCGCCTCACTACGCCAGGGCGCCTGGTGAGCCTACGAGGGTCTCGCCCTCGCGGGCTCGGGCGCCCGGCTCCGCGGCCGTGGCGTCGCCGTCCCCCGCGCCGACCGGGCGCCGGGTCTCGACGAAGCCACTCGTGGAGATAGCCCGCGCCGCGACCAAGGAGGAGGCACTCGCCGCCTTCGAACGCTGGCGCGGTCGCCACGACGCGATCGTCGGTTACCTGCAGCCTTCAGACATCCTGGTCGACTCGATGCGCGGCCGATTCACACTTTGGTACCGAATCCGGGTCAATCTCGAGCACGTGCCCGTCGCCGACCGCCCCCTGCAGGAGCCGCTGGACGCCGACTACGACCCCTGGGCGGCGATGCGCTGATCGACGGCCGGGCGGAGTGGCCGCTCGTGGACCGGGTGGTGCGGCACCGCAACCACGGGGTCGGCACTGCGCCGGCCGCTCAACCGCCGCGCGGTCGGAACCGTTGCGGCCGAGTCGGCACCGCCACCGCCACCGCCGCGTCGATCGAAGTTGCCCTATTCTCATCAGGATCACCTGGGGCAAGGCCCGGCAGTCGTCTTCCCAAGCCGACGCCCCGCAGTGCCCGGAATCGGGTCGGAATCGGCTCCGCGGAGTCGGTTTCGGGGCGCCGGAGCCGATCGCTGCCGGAATCGAGCCGATTCGCCCCTCCCGCCCTTTCTCAACGTGAACGTGATGAGAAATCGGAAAGAATCGGCTCGACTCGGGCCCGAGGCAGCTCGCTTTGGAGGCGGCCCTGACGCGCCCTGCTGCCCGAAGATCCTCGGGAGCTCGAGCGGCGCGGTGGACCCGGCTGGTTCGTAGGGGCAGTCGGAGGACCGCCAGTCCGGCAGGCTCAGAGCCCGAAGACCGCCCCCAGCTCGAAGGGCGGAGTCGATTCGAGCTGGTCGTACGTGCATTGCGCCGGCGCCTTGTCGGGGCGCCAGCGCAGGAAGGTCGTGGCATGACGGAAGCGATCGCCCTGGAGGTGGTCGTAGGCGACCTCGCAGACGCGTTCGGCCCGGAGCGGCTCCCAGGACAGGTCGCGGCCACGGTTCCAGCGGCTCGTCGCACCGGGCATCCGCTGGCCGCCGGCTCGGGCCGCCTCTTCCCATTCGGCCCATTCGGCCCAGGGGTGCCCGTCGAGGGCGTTTTCCCGCAGCGGCGCCAGTTCCTCGACCAGCTGCCGGCGTTTATCGGCAGTGAAGCTCGCGGTGATCCCGACGTGGTTCAATCGTCCGGCTTCGTCAAAGAGCCCCAGAAGGAGGGAGCCGACCAGGGTTCCCGGTCCGTTCTTGTGCCATCGAAAACCGGCCACGACGCAGTCGGCGGTGCGGGCGTGCTTGATCTTGGCCCAGCCCCGCTTGCCGGGCATGTAGGGATCCGACAGACGCTTGGCAACGACACCGTCGAGGCCTGCGCCCTCGAATCGGTCGAACCAGTCGGCGGCAACCGAGCGGTCGGACGTGGCCGGGGTCAGGTGCACGGGCGCCTGCGCACCGGCGAGCGCCTGTTCGAGGAGCGCCCGCCGCTCTCCCTGGGGCGCAGCGCGGAGGTCGCGGTCGCCCAACGCGAGTAGATCCCAGGCCACGTAGCTGGCGGGCGTCCCGGCAGCAAGCAGCTTGACCCGAGACGCGGCGGGATGGATGCGCAGCAGCAGCGAGTCGAAGTCCAGGCCACGCGGCCCGGCGATCACGATCTCCCCGTCCAGCACGCAGCGCTCCGGAAGCGTCGCTCTCAGTGCCGGCGGCAGCTCCGGGAAGTAGCGATCAAGGGGCTTGAGGTCGCGGCTCTGGATGTAGGTCTCGCCGCCGTCGCGAAAGACGAGGGCCCGAAAGCCGTCCCACTTGGGCTCGTATTGCCAGCCCTGGCCCACCGGGATCTCGTCGGTGAGCTTCGCGAGCATCGGCTCTATCGGAGGCTGGAACGGCAGGTTCACCTCGCGACTATAGCGACCTCGTGCACGGACTCGATGCGCTTTCCGACGGCGACTCTCTCGTCGCGACAACTGTGTGTCACTGTGTCCTCCGGCGAGCTAGGATGTCGTGTGGCTCGGGTGGATCGTGGGTCATGACTCTGTCCGCGCCAGCCAACCCACAACCGTCCTACGCCATTCCCTGGGTACGAGAGGAAGACTCGCGATGACGACGGGATTCGGGTTCTGCGCCAAGTGCGGAACACCGCGGATCGCAGCCGATCAGAAGTTCTGCGCCGTGTGTGGCGCCGTCCTCTCAGCCGTGGCGCCGCCTACGGCCGTGGCGCCGCCTACGGCCGTGGCGCCGCCTACGGCCGCGGCGCCGCCAGCAGAAGTCGCGCCGCCCGCAGCTGCGGCACCGCCCGCGCCGCCGGCACCGCCCGCACCGCCGGCACCGCCCGCGCCGCCGGCACCGCCGAACGTCCCGGCCGCCGAATCTATCGGCGCTGCCGAGGCGCCTACGCCCCCACCACCATGGGCCATGTCGCCGCCGCCGGCCGATCTGCCGGTCGCCCCGCCGGTGGAACTGCCGGCCGAACCGCCGGTCGCCCCGCCGGTGGAACTGCCGGCCGAACCGCCGGCCCCCGAGGTGATCGCCCCGCCAACCTGGTCCCTGCCGGCCGGCGCGGCACCTACTCCGCCGCCCCCGTGGGCGGCACCTCAGGTGGCCCCCGACGCCGCAGCCGCCCCGGCGACTCAGCCCGCGGCAGCCACCCCGCCGCCCCCGTGGGCGGCACCTCAGGTGGCACCCGACGCCGCAGCCGCCCCGGCGACTCAGCCCGCGGCAGCCACCCCGCCGCCCCCGTGGGCTACGCCGCCGGCTGCGCCCGGCGCACCTGCCGGACAGGTCGCTCCCCCGCCTCCACCATACTCACCCGCCACCGCCGGCGGCCCGAGCACCGCCTACACCGCACCGACCGCAGCCACACCCGCAGCGCCCGCAGCACCCGCAGCGCCCGCCACTCCCATTGCGGTGATCGGCGGCGTCAACGTCACCCCCAAGCTGCTGGCCATCGCGGCCGTCGTCGTGGTCGTTATCTTCGGCGCGATCTACCTGAGCATGGGATCCAACTCCAGCTCGGGCGGCTTCACCTTCACGCCGTCCACCTTCAGCTGCTCGTCGACAGCCAAGGTGACGATGACCATCCGGCTGCCCTCGTCGGTGACTGCCACCGAGAAGCTCACGTGGAAGGTAGACAGCCAGACCCTGTTCACCGGAACCGTCTCCGACCTTGGCCTCGCCAAGCAGAGCGATGGCTCCTGGATGTACACCTCCACGGACTCGGGTAGCGGAGGTTGCGCGGACGTCACGGGCATGGGGGCTCACACCATGTCGGTCCTCGATCCAGCCGGCCATATCCTGGCTCAGGGCTCCTTTACGGTCACGCCGTAGCCTGAACGGCCCAGTCAACCGAACAGACTCGGAGACGAGCCCAGCCGCGAACGCCACGCGACTCCGGGCTCCCGCTCGAGTGAATACGCTCACCGAACGTGGGGCACGCTCGCTGACGACAAACGGCCCTATGCCGGCCGGGCGGGAATGGGGCAACCTCGCAGGGCCCGAGTCCATTTGGGCCGCGCACAGCCAGGTGGTAGAGCAGATGCCAAAGGCAGAGACGGCGACCGGCGAACGCAACTTCGAAGTCGTTGGGATCGCACGCGTCGAGGGCGAGGGAACCCTTCGGTTGCGCATCACCGACGGTGAGGTGAGCGAGGCGCGCCTGTCGATCTTCGAGGCGCCGCGCTATTTCGAGAAGCTCGTGGTCGGTCGAACGCCCAACGAGGTCGTCGACATGGTTGCCCGCATCTGTGGCATCTGCCCCGTCGCCTACCAGATGGGCGCCTCGATGGCTTTCGAGCACCTATTCGAAGTCGAGATCGATCCGCAGGTTCGAGCGCTTCGAAAGCTTTTCTACTGGGGCGAGTGGATCGAGAGCCACGCCCTCCACGTCTACATGCTGCACGCTCCCGACTTCCTCGGCTACGAGAGCGCGATCGCCATGGCCCGCGACCACAAGCCGGTCGTGGAGCAGGCTCTGCGCTTGAAGCGGACCGGCAACGAGATCATGAAGATGATCGGTGGCCGGGCCATCCACCCCGTCTCGATGCGCGTCGGCGGGTTCTCCAGGACGCCGAGCAAAGATCAGATCCGCGCCTTCCGAGAGCCGCTGGCCGAGGCGCTGGCCCTCTCACAGGCGACCCTCAAGCTCGTGGCCGCCTTCAAGGCACCCAGGTTCGAACGCGATCCCCTCTACGTCGCCATCAAGCACCCGATCGAGTACGGGCTGAACGAGGGTCGGATCGTCTCGACCGATGGGATCGACGTGCCGCTGTGGGGCTGGCGCGAGGCGTTTCGCGAGGAACAACACGAAGGTTCGAATGCCCTCCACGCCCGAACGCTCGACGGCCGGACGTATCAGCTCGGACCGTCGGCTCGGGTCACCCTCAACGCCGATCAGCTGCACCCTCTGGCTCAGGAAGCGCTCAAGGCCAGCGGGCTGGCCAGGCAGATCGCCCGCAACCCGTATTGGAGCATCGCCGCCCGGGCCGTCGAGCTGATCCACGCCTCGGCGGAGGCGCTGGCCATCGTGAACGCATACGAGGAGCCGGCTCGACCGTCGACGCCGTGGACGCCGCGCGGCGGCGAGACGGGTTGGGGCTCCGAGGCGCCGCGCGGCATCTGCTGGCACCACTACGACCTCGACGACAACGGAAAGGTCGCGGCTGCGCAGATCATCGCCCCGACGGGCCAGAACCAGGGCATGATCGAGCAGGATCTCGCCGAGTTCGCGCCTCAGGTCCTGTCGCTACCGCACGCCGAGGCGACGGTCCGCCTGGAGCAGCTGATCCGCTCCTACGACCCCTGCATCAGCTGCGCGACGCACTTCCTCACTCTCGAGATCGAGCGCGACTGATCCGCGCGCCGTCGGGCGGCCGATGCCGTGGGCCAGCGGTAGCTGGCACGTTGTCGCCGAGCCAGGCTTGCCTGGCTCCCGCTCCTCGCTTGCGCACCTTCAAATGCGCGCGCCAAAGCCAGGCTCGCCTGGCTCGTGCTCGGCTCCGCCTCGGCCTCAAAGCCAGCTGGCTGGCTCCTCGCCGGACGGCGCGCGGGGCCGCGGTGTTCCGATCGATTTCGGGCGAGTCAGCCGCACTCGAAGCGGCCGGCCGCTACTCTGGAGCCAAGATGATCGACCTGTTCTTCAAGATCGGATTGCCGGTGCTGATGATCGGCATCGTCACACTGGCCAGCCACCGATACGGCCCGGCCGTCGGCGGCATTCTCGGAGCGGTTCCGGCCAAGGGCGGTCCGATCCTGCTCTTCCTGGCCCTGGAACAGAACACGGCCTTTGCGGCCACGTCGGCCGCGGCCTCGCTGGGCGGCGCGGGCGGCTGCGGCGTCTTCTGCCTGGTCTACGCCCTGGTCTGCCGCCGGGTTGACTGGCCGTTGGCTGGGGCGGCGGCATACGGCGCGTTTGTCGTGACCTGGGCGGCGATGCTGCTGGTGTCTTCCTGGGGACTGGGACCAGCCTTCCTGACCACGATCGCAATCCTGTTGGTCTCGCGCCGGCTGCTGCCCGCGGCGCCGCCGATGCCGAGACGGGCCACGGCCAAATCCGATCTGCCGACGAGGATGTTCGCCGGCGCGGCGATGGTCGTCTTCGTCACGACCGTCGGACCCATGTTCGGGGCGACGATCAGCGGCATGCTCACCACCATCCCGACCGTCGCGGCGGTGCTGGCGCTCTTCACCCACGCCCAGGAAGGTCCCGACCGGACGATCGGTGTCATGCGCGGGATGACGCACGGATTGCTCGGTTTCGCGTCGTTCCTGACCGTGCTGGCGGCCACGCTCGTGCCACTCGGTGTCGTGCGAGCCTTCGCCCTCGCCGCCGTGGCCGTGGTCGTCGTCCAGTTCGTCGAGCTGCGCTCGGCTCTGCGGGCGCGGCGCCCGGGCGCGGACGCCTCCGCTGACGTGGCGGCGGACGCCGCGGCCGACCTGGCCCTGCCCGAGGCAGCGGAGTAGCACTGGAGGGAGCAGGTGGCGATCGGTTTCCGAGATGGACTGGCGAAGGCGGCGGCAACGGCTCGAACCTCGGCCGGACCTCGACTCTCGCGCGCCAGGGCGGCGCTGGGGGATCGCCGCCGTCTTCGCATCTACTGCTGCATGGTCATCGGCGTCTTCGCCCTGGCCCTGGGCAGCGCGATGATCACCGCCGCCGCGGCCAACCATGTGAAGCTGGGCGGCGACTTCAGCGACTACTGGCTTGCCGCCGGCCGCATGTCGGGCGGGCACTCCCCATACGCTCCGGAGATGCTGAGCGGCCCCATCCCGGCTCAGGGTCCGGACCGGTTCCGCTACCCGCCGGTCTTCGCCCAGCTACTGATTCCGCTGTCGTGGCTGCCCGAACAGATCGCCGCGGGCGTGTGGTTCGGCGTGCAGTCGGTGACCCTTGCCCTGGCCCTCTACATTGCCGCGCGGGCCGGCGGAGTCCGAAGCCGGTGGGATCGCGCCATTGCGGTCGGGCTTGCGTTCAGCCTGTACCTGCCGATCTACGACGGACTCATGAAAGGCAACGTCGAGGGGCCGATGACGCTTCTGCTGGCGCTTGCCCTGGTGGCTTCTGAGCGAGGGGCCGGCATCGCCCTCGCCTGTGCCACTCTGATCAAGGTCGTGCCCGGGGCGGCCCTGCCGGCGCTCGCGGCACGTGGCCGCCGGGCGCTGGCCGGTTTCGTGGCCGCGTGCGCGGTCCTGGTGATTCCGTCGGCGCTCCTGGCGCCCGGGGCATGGCGCGACTACGCCGTGGTCCTGCCGAACATGCTGGCCGGCAGCGTCGCCTACCAGAACAACCTCGCTCCTGCCGGCGCTCTTGCGTCCGACCCGGGCCTGGCCCCGTATGCCGGCCTGGCCGTGCCGGCGCACTTGCTCTTCGTCGGCGCAGCCGTCCTGCTGGTCGTGCTCTCGATCTGGCTGGCCCGACGCCCCAGCGGCTGGCCGGCAGCTCTCCTGGCTGCGACCGTAGGGTCGATCCTGGCGCCGGGCGCCATCTGGTACCACTACACCGTCGTCTTGCTGCCCTTCGTGTTCTACGGCTGGGGCCGCACCTCGATCCGGGTTCGCCTCGGTCTGCTCGCCGGGCTGACCTGCTTCGTTTTCGCGACGATGTCGCCACTGGTCTCGATCCTGGCCTTCGCCACGTTTACCGGATTCGGGCTGGCCGCCCTGTGGCCGCCCGCCAGGTCGAGCCCCGCGACCTCGGCGAGCCGGTCCTCGCCGCCGCTCGCCACTCGAGTGTCGTGAAACCCGGTTTCCGCACCTATCCTTGACGCATGTCCGATGGTTCGAACCGTCAGGGGATGGTCCGCATCTTGATCTGCGGAGAGCGTTTCCGCGGCGACGACGGGGCGGCCATCCGCGCTGCGGAGAAGCTCGATGCGGCGACGCGCCTGATCGTCGAGATCGTCGAGGTCGGGCAGCTGTCCGTGGAGGCGCTGCTCGACATTCCCGAGGGAGTAGCCTTGATCGTGGCCGACGCAGCGACAGGGGTGGCCGCGGGGCAGGTTGTCACGCTGCCGCTCTCGGAGATCGGGGCGCGGGGCGCCGGGGGCGCGGGGGGCGCCGGGGGCGCGGGGGGCGCCGGGGGCGCGGGGGGCGCGGGGGGCGCGGGGGCCACGCCGGCGTCGTCGCACGCACTGCCGCCCGACCAGGTTCTGGCCCTCGCCGAGGAGCTGCGCGGGCGACCGCTTCGTGGCAGTTTCGTGGGGATCGGGGGCGCGGAGTTCGGGCACGGGGAACGTCTGTCCGCAGCGGTCGAGGCCGGTTTGCCCGCGTTCGCGGCAGTTCTCGCCGACGAGATACGGCGGCTCGCGGCGGGGTAGCCCACCTGATCCGAGTCTCCCACCGTTTGTCAGCCACCGTTTCTGCAGTTCTCCCGCCGGACGGGCGTTATGCCGGAACCGCTCGGCTCGATGCCCAGGAATCCTCCCTTCGGCCGGCCGAACGCGCTTCTCGGGATGGCCCGCCAGGCGCGGATCCCTCGGGCCTTTGCTCCAAGGCGGCTCGGGGGGTGCGGAGCATGCTGAAGGCCCTGCATTGCTTTCGCTGGGCGGGAGTCTTGCAGAATCCTCGTCCCGGTCTCCCTTACCGGTGAGATCCGCCGGCTCGCGGCGGGGTCAGGCGCACGTTAGGGCGACCCGCGCCCGCCGGAAGTCGCCTTGACACGACATGCATACTAGTACGCATGTCTGACCAGTCTGGCGGCGAGGTCCCCGGCGGGGCCCTCGGCGAGACCACCGGCGGCGAGATCCTCGGCGGCGGGACCGCCACTCGCGGGACCGCCACTCGCGGGACCGCCACTCGCGGGACCGCCACTCGCGAGACCGCCACTCGCGAGACCGCCACTCGCGAGACCGCCACTCGCGAGACCGCCACTCGCGGGACCGCCACTCGCGACGTCATCCTTGGCGCCGCGCGCCGCGCCTTCGTCGCCAACCCGGCCACTCTCTCCATCCAGGCCGTTGCCGCCGAGGCGGGCGTCTCGCGCCAGACCGTCCACCACTACTTCGGCGGCCTGCGCGGGCTGCGTGCCGCCCTCGCCGCGGACGGCCTGGACACGGCCTCCGCGCAGGACGAGCCGACGCGCGACCGGCTCATCGACGCGGCCGTTCGACTCTTCTCGCGGCGCGGGAGCGGGCTCATCTCCATCGAGGCGATCGCCGCCGAAGCGGGACTGACCAAGGGCGCGATCTACCACCACTTCGCGGATCGAGCGGAGCTCCTTCGCGCCGTGGCCCGCCGCGTCAGTCCGGTCGACGAGATGCGCGCCCAGATCGAGCCGTCGGTCGAGCTGAGCTCCCGAGAGGGCCTGGTCGCCATCGCCCGGGCCTACTACGCGGCCATGCGCGCGCGCACCGACCTGGTTCGCAACCTCGCCGCCAACTCGTCGCAGGATCCGGAGCTGGCCCGCGTCGTCATGTCCGAGATCATCGGCCAGGGCGCTCCACTGATGTTGGCCTGGTTCGGGCTCCAGATCCAGAAGGGCAACCTGCGCCCGATCGATCCCGCGCTGCTTATCCAGGGCCTGTTCGGGCCCGTCTTCCTGCTCATCGTTCTCGGACCGGCCGTCTTCGACGAGCTGGCCGCAATCGGAATCCGTCCCGCGATCGACAACGTCGAAGCCTACGTCGACCTGCTTCTCCACGGCGCCGCGCAGCCGGACGCCAACTCAGGAGGTATCTGATGGCCGTCGCTCCCACCCCGCCCGGGCCAGCCGCCACCCCGCCCGGGCCAGCCGCCACCCCGCCCGGGCCAGCCGCCACGCCGCCCGGGCCAGCCGCCACGCCGCCCGCCACCACGCCACCCGCCACGCCGCCGGCCGCCACACCACCCTCCGCACCGACCGCCGCTCCCCAGCCGGCCGTGGAAGCCATCGCGCTGCGGAAGGACTTCGGGCCGGTCCACGCCGTCGACGGCATCGACATGAGCCTGCCACCCGGCCGCATCTACGGCCTCCTGGGTCCAAACGGATCGGGCAAGACGACGCTGATCCGCCTCCTGACCGGCCTCGCGTCGGCGACGAGCGGCAAGGCCAGAGTGCTGGGCGTTACGATGCCGTCGCGTACCAACCTGGCCCACATCGGCTACATGACCCAGGCGGACGGCATCTATCCCGAGCTGTCGGTCTGGGAGAACCTGACGTTCTTCGCCGCGCTCTACGGCCACACGGACAAGGCGGATCTCGTCCGATCGCTCGAGTTCGTCGAACTGGACACGCGAACGGGTACGCCGGCCCAGGATCTCTCCGGCGGGATGCGACGCCGCCTGTCGATGGCCTGCGCCCTGGCCCACCACCCCGCGGTCCTCTTCCTCGACGAGCCCACCGTCGGCGTCGACCCGGCCCTGCGGGTTCAGTTCTGGGACCATTTTCATCGACTCGCCGCGGACGGAGCCACTCTCGTCGTCTCCAGCCACGTCATGGACGAGGCCGATCGCTGCGACGAGCTGCTGTTCATCCGGGATGGGCGCGTGCTGGCCCAGGGGACGCCGGCCGAGCTGCGCAAACGAGCCGGCACGGACAACCTGGAGGCGGCGTTCCTCACGTTCGCGGGCGAAGGCGCCACCACCAGCCCAACGACGAGCCCGAAGGAGGCCGCTCGATGAACCCGCTTCGCGTGGCTGCAGTCTTCCGCCGCATCGTCGCCCAGTTCCGCCGCGACCCGCGCTCGCTGGCCCTGCTGTACATCGCCCCGCTGGCGATCATCGCCCTGCTCGGCTGGGTGTTGAGCAGCGCGGGGGCGACCACGACCCGCGTCGCCGTGGTGGGTGACACGAGCAACCCGTCGGCGTACTCGGCGGTCGTCGTTGGGGAGCTGGAAAGCGGCCTCGACGGACAGCCCGGCATCGAGCTCCACCGCGACGTCCAGGACATGGCGACCGCTCGCCAGATGCTGATCGACAGGAAGCTGGATGTAATCATCTCGCTGGCTCCAGTCCAGAACCTGATGTCGCTCCAGATCGACATCACCACGCTGGGGATGAACCCCACCGGCGAAGCGGCCGCGATCCCGGCGATTCAGCAGGCGCTGGAGAAGGCGCTCGGCGATCGATCCGGCGGGACTCTGCCGCAGATCCAGCGCCTGACCGTCTACGGCTCACCCAACGCCACTCAGCTCGACACGTTCGCGCCGGTCGTAGTCGGCTTCTTCGCCTACTTCTTCGTCTTCATCCTGACCGGCATCAGCTTCCTGCGCGAACGAATAGGCGGGACGCTGGAGCGCCTCCTGGCGACGCCGGTGAGTCGGGCTGAGATCGTGCTCGGGTACAGCCTGGGATTCGGCTTCTTCGCCACGATCCAGGTCGCGGTGGTGCTCGCCTTCGTGCTCGGACGCCTGCAGATTCCGGAGCTCGGGCCGATCCCGACTTTCGCCATCGGGCTCGGCGTTCGCACCCTCGGCAGCCCGCTGATCGCCTATCTGCTCGTCCTCGTCCTCGGCCTGGGCGCAGTGTCGCTGGGCATTTTCCTGTCGACCTTCGCCCGGACCGAGCTACAGGTCCTGCAGTTCATCCCGATCGTCATCGTGCCGCAAGCCCTCCTCAGCGGCTTCTTCTGGCCGATCGACCAGCTGCCCAGCCTGCTCCAGCCCGTCGCCCGGATCCTGCCGGTGACATACGCGATCGACGGTCTGCGGCAGGTGATGATCGCGGGCGCCGATCTGTCCTCGTCGCAGGTGCAACTCGATCTGGGAGTGCTCGTAGCAATCGCCGCGGTGTTCGTGGCGCTCGCCTCGGCAACGATCCGGCGGGAAGTGGCGTAGCGCCGGCGGCGGCCGGACGAGGGGCGCCGCCCGCCCGGCGTCGCTACGCCGGCATCCGAGCCCGGACGCCCCGTAGCCGCTTGCGGAGGCCGTGGCGGCGCGGCCCGGCGACGACCAGCGCGACCGACCAGGCGACCACCGAAACCATGGCGATGCCGTAAACCGGCCAGTAGTTGCCGATGCGGTCGTACAGGATGCCGCCCGCGTTCATGACGAGGATGCCGCCGGCCGGATAGGCCATGGCGGTGATCCCGAAGATCGCACCGAAGTTGTGGCCACCGAACACGTCCGAGAAAGCGGCCGACCGGACGGCAATCGTCGCGCCGATTCCAAAGCCGTAGATCGCGTTGCCGGCGACCGCCAGGGCCAGCAACGAGCCGGTCGCGGTGAAGATCGCGGTCGCCCCGACGGCCATCAGACCGGCGCACAGCAGCCCGATGAAGCGCCGCCCATACCGGTCCGACAGCCCGCCGCCGACGACCTGCCCGACGACATAGGCGTAGCTCTGCAGGGCCAGCATGATGGCTGCGAAACCGACGTCGATTCCCCGGGCGACGGCGTGCCTGGATGACATCTGGAAGATGCCCTCGTCGATGCAGCCGATGCCGATTGCGCCGACCAAGAGGATCAGGAAGCGGCGCGTTCGAATGGTGCGACGCAGCGCGTCGCGGCGGGAGTGGCTGCCCGGCGGCAACGGCTCGTGCGATGCGGCAATGGCGCCCGGGGCCGAGGCCTCGTGGAGACCGGCGGCCGGCGGAGCGGTGACCTTGGTTGTGCGGCCGCCCGCTTCCTCCCCGTGACGGTCGCTGCCGGCGCCCTTTGACGCGGCCGGTACCAGCACCGGGGGTCCCATCGTCATCAGCCACACGAAAGGCAGCCCGACCAGCGAGAGCGCGGCGAAGACGACGGCCGTCGACCGCCAGCCAATCTCCGGAATCACGCCCGCCGCCACCGGCAGGGCCAGGGCCACACCGATGCCCGGCCCCGCGTACGCCACGCCAAGGGCCAGTCCGGCCATTCCGGCGTAGCGACGGGCAATAGCCGTCGTGGTACCAACGAAGACGAGCTGGACCCCGACGCCCAGGAGAGCCGCGTAGGCGACCACGAGAAAGGCCACGTCTGATGCCGCCGACGCCGCGAGCCAGCCGGCCGCCAGGAGGGCCGCCCCTACGAGCAGCAGGATGCGGTCCTCGACCACATCGAAGGCGCGACCCAGCAGCGGCGAACACAGCATCGAGACGATGAGGAACATCGTCCACGGCATCTGGCCGAGCTCACGGGAAACGTGGAACGCGCTCTCGAATCGCGGCGCCAGCAGCGGGTAGCAGTACAGCGGCGCATACGCGACGGCGCCTACCACGAACGCGGCAAGAATCGGCACCGCGCGACGCAAACCGGCAGGAGACACCGACAGACTGGGCACGTGTCCATCGTAGGCCACGCCGCGATGTGGCACGATGCGGTCATGAACAGCCCCTGCGTCGAACGCTTCGATCGGACCGCCGAAGGCTATTTGCGCTGGTGGGCGCCGGTTCTCGCCCCGGCCTCGGTTCGGCTGGTCGATCGACTCGGGCGCCTCGATCCCGGGCTTCCGGGCGGCGAGACGCGCGACGTGCTGGACGTCGGCTGCGGCACGGGCAACGGCCTCTTCGAGGCCGCGCGGCGCTGGCCTTCGGCGCGTCTGACCGGGCTCGACGCCTCGATCGGGATGCTCGACGTCGCCCGCCACGAAGGAGACCGGCTGCCCGAGTCGGCCCGGGCGCGCATCGCCTACGTCCAGGCCGACGCCACGGCCGTGCCAGCACCCTACGAGTCGTATGACCTGGTGATGACGGGCTTCGTCCTCCAGCAGGTGCCGGATCGCCCTGCGGTCCTGCGCGAGCTTCGCCGGGTTCTCAGGCCGGGCGGCACCCTGGCCATATACGGCTGGATCAAGGAGAAGGTCCCGTTTGCGGCGGAGGTAGAGCTGGAGAACGCGCTGGCCGACGCCGGGGTCGTCCGTCCGCCCTCAAAGGAGATTCGGGCGGGTCACTACCGAACCGTTCGGTCCGCGGCGGATGAGCTGAGATCGGCCGGCTTCCGCCGGGTCGCTCCCCGGACGGACGCACTGGACCATCGGTGGATGGTCGAGGACTTCATCGCATACCGAACGACGACGCGGGACCTGGACTTGTTCGAGGCACTCGACGAGCCGACCCGGCGCAAAGCCGTAGAGAGCCTGCGGCGGCGCTTGCAGACCCTCGGGCCGGAAGACATGGTGTATCGGCCGCCGGTCGTCTCGATCGTCGCCCGCAGAGGCTGAACAGTCGCCACCGGGTCCGATCGCGCTAACCCCGCCTGGCCGTCAGGCCTCGGGCTTGGCCTCCGCGGCAGCGGCCTCAGTCTCCTCTTCGGCGGCGGCCTCAACGGCAACCGGCTCCTCGACGACGTGCGGCGCGGCAACCTTGGCCACGACCTCGTCCGGGTCGGACAGGAGGGTGACCCCGGCGGGCAACGGCAGATCTCGAAGGTGGATCGCCGTCTCGAAGTCCTTGAGGGGCTCGATGGAATACTCGAGCGCCTCGGGCAGGTTCTCGGGGAGGGCGCGGACCTTGATGCGGTCGATGTTGTGCAGAAGCGTGCCGGCCAGGCGGACCACGGCATAGGACTCGCCGGTCGTGTGGAGCGGGATCTCGACCGTGACCTCCTCGCCGGACTTCAGCTCGAAGAGATCGACATGGAGAAGGTGTCGGTTCCTGGGATCCACCTGCATGCCGTGAACAAGCACGCGATGCGTGTCCTTGCCATCGATCTTGAGCTCGATGATGGTGTTGGAGTGGACCGTTCGGCGGATATGGTCGAACTCGTGCGCGTCGAGCGAAACGGGGATCGAGTCAAGGCCATGACCGAACACGACCGCCGGAACGAAGCCGGCCTTGCGCAAGTGAGCGACTGACTTGCCGATCTCGGTCCGACGCGTCGCGGTGAGTGTTGACGTGGCTGCCACAGGTTGGAACCTCTCTGCGCGGGTCTATCGAGCGCACTGACCGTTGCGGAGGCGCTTCGGCATAGGAGCCTACCACGGGCAGGCCAGTTCCGCGCCGATCGGCGCGCATTTCCACGCACCGCGCGGGGCGCCGCGGCGCCGATGTCGGCACCAGCAGGTGTAGGATCGGCCCATGGCCGCCACCATTCTCATTGTCGAAGACGAATACGCCGTCGCGCGGGGGATCCAGTACGCCCTCCAGCAGGAGGGTTACCAGGTCGCGGTTTCGCGATCCGGCGAGGAAGGTCTCGATTTCGCGCTGCGGGAGGGGCCGGATCTCGTGCTTCTCGATGTTCGGCTGCCGGGCATCGACGGCTTCGAAGTCCTGCGCCGCCTCCGCATGAACGGATCGAAGGCCCCGGTCCTGATCCTGACCGCCCGCGACGACCAGATGGACAAGGTCGTCGGGCTGGAGCTCGGCGCCGACGACTACATGACCAAGCCGTTCGGGCTGCCCGAGTTGATGAGCCGTATCAAGGCCCTGCTCCGGAGGGCGTACGGCGACCTGTCGGACGCCGGAGGCGGGCGTCTGCTCCGCCACGGCGACCTGCTTATCGACCTGGAGCGCCGTCGAGTGCAGCGTGGCGAGCGACGCATCGCCCTCACCGCAACCGAGTTCGAGATCCTGCGCCACCTCGCCAGCAAGCCCGGGCGCGTCTACTCGCGTCGGGAGTTGCTCGAGCTCATCCGAGACTACGAGGCGCTGGACCAGGACGAGAAGACGATCAACGTCCACGTCAGCCACCTGCGCGAGAAGCTGGAAGACGATCCGTCCAGCCCGCGGTTCGTCTTGACGGTCCGTGGCGCGGGGTACGCCTTCGCGGAGCGCTGAGGTGGCACGGGGACGCAGGCGCAAGAAGTCGAGCGCCCCTTCCGGCAAAGGCGCGCCCGGCAGGTCACCGCGGCCGGCGACGCCCAGGTCGCCCGGTCGAGCAGCTGGAAGTCACAGCCTGTCGGTGCCGGTCTCCCGAGCTCTGCCCAGAACCTTCCAGGGCCGCCTCTCGCTCGCCTTCGTCATGGTCTTCGCCATGGCCGTCGGCATCGTGTCGGTGCTGACCGTCTACGTCGTGAACAGCGCTCTCCGCCAGCAGGAGACCACCAACCTCGAGGCGCGGGTCAACGCGGTGGCCGCGGTGGTGAGCGTCCAGGCCGAGGCCGCCGCCGCCGAGGACCCGGCCAACAGCACCGTAGTTTCCGGCGGCGGCACGCTCAACGCCAACGTCATCCGCGCCATCGGCGACCAGGCCACCCTGACCGACTACGCCAATAACGTCGCCCAGGCCGACCTGCGGCTCCGCTTTGGGCTCGGCTCCGACACGCCCAGCGGCCTCGAGCTCGTTCCCGCGACGCCGAGATCGGCCTTCAGCATGCCCCTCACCGCTTCGCCGTCGCGCGGTCAGGCGCGCGACACCGTCAGCTACACGGAAACCTTCAAGTTCCCAGACCCCTACGGCGTCAAGCCGACCTGGTATCTGGAGGTCACCCTCTCGGCGCCCTATACGACGCGCAGCAGCACGATCACGAGCATCATCGGCTTCCTTCTCCTCACCGCGGCCTTCGCGCTTCTGCTGGCCGTCGTCATCTCGTTCGTGCTGGCCCGGCGATTTACCACGCCGCTGCGCCGGCTGACGGAAGCTGCCCGAGCTCTCGCGGAGGGCGACCTGGCACGTCGCGTTCCGGCCGACCGGGCCCGTACCGGCGGTGCCGAGATCACCGAGCTGTCGCGCCAGTTCAACGCGATGGCGGACCAGGTCGAGGAGACGATGGAGGAGATTCGACGCGACCGAGACACGGGCCGCGAGTTCCTGGCCGACGTTTCGCATGAGCTCCGAACGCCGCTGGCCGCACTGCGGACCTTCAACGAGCTGCTCCGTGAGAAGGCCGGCGGCGATGTCGCCGCCCGAACCGAGTTCCTCGAAGCAAGCGCGCAGCAGATCGAACGGCTCGACTGGCTGGCCCAGAACCTGCTCGAGCTATCGAAGCTCGACTCCGGCCTGATACGCCTGGATCTGCGCCCCGACGACCTTCGAACCACGATCCTCTCCGCCGTCGAGCAGGCTCAGGTGTCCGCCCAGCGACGCGGCTTGAGCCTGGCGTCCGAGTTGCCCGAAACGCCGGTCGTGACACGACATGACCCGCGGCGCCTGGGCCAGGTGCTCACCAATCTGATCGGCAACTCCCTGAAGTTCACGCCGCGGGGCGGATCGGTTCGAGTGTTGCTCAGCCCCACCGGGCTCGGGGCAAGGATCCAGGTCATCGATACGGGCGTCGGGATCGACGCGAGCGAGCTGCCGCACGTCTTCGATCGCTTCTACCGCGGCTCGCGCGCCAACGAGGCGCGTGGCAGCGGAAGCGGCCTGGGGCTGGCCATCGTGCGGTCGGTCGTGGAGATGCACGGCGGCCGGGTCATGGTCGAAAGCCGGGTGGGGTCCGGGTCCGTCTTCACCGTCATATTGCCGGCCGATCCGCGGACGTCTGCCGATGCCGTCGCTACCGGCGCGGTGTCGGCCGCGGGGGGCGGCGCGGGGTCGGCCGCCGGGGGCGGTGCGGTGTCGGCCGCCGGGGGCGGTGCGGTGTCGGCCGCAAACGACACAGAGCAGAAGCCAACGAAGGCACCAGCCGGCTGACAGAACCGCCCGCCCCGGTCGCCGCCCGAAAGCCAGGCTTCGCCTGGCTCGCGATCGGATTAGGAATCTTCACCTATGCGCGTCTGTTACGACAACTTGCGTCGAGGCAAGCTTCTGGCCTGTCGCAGCGCTTCTGCCACACTTGCCCTTGAGCGCGAAACGGTCCTCCTGCCCGGGTCTTCGCGTCTGTCCCGCTCGCAGTCCGGAAACGCCACCCTATGTCCGATCCCAGCTCGACTGACATCCAGCGGTTCGAACCCGTGCCCGACGAACGGCATCACCGTAAGGCCGCTCTTGACGAAGCGGCCGGGGCAGGTGCCGGGCCGGCCACGCCTGAACGGTGGTTCGAGCCGGTCGCGGCGCCTGGCGCAGAGCCATGGGCCGGGCCATCGCCCGTGTCAGGCCGGGGCTCCGGCCGGGGCCTGGTCGGCATCCTTTTCGTGACTTCGCTGGTCGGCGCCATCTTCGGTGCCGGCGGGACCTATGTGGGCTTGCGGGCCTCCGGCGCGCTAAACGCCGCGACGGCAGCGCCGGCGACAGGCACCGGGTCCACTGTGCTAATCGAGTCGGACCAATCGACGGTGATCGCCGCCGTGAACGCGGTCGGCCCGGCGGTCGTCGAGATCATCACCAGCGACGCATCGGGTGCGACCGCCGTGGGTTCCGGAATCGTCTACGACTCGCGGGGTTGGATCCTGACCAACAAGCACGTCGTCGACGGCACGACCGGCATCACCATCCGACTCCAGGACGGTCGGGAAGCGCCCGGATCTACCTACGGGCTCGATACCCTGACCGACCTGGCCATCGTCAAGATCGACGGAGTGGCCGACCTTGCGGTGGCCCCGATCGGCGACTCGGCGTCGCTCCAGGTGGGGGAGCTGGCCATCGCGATCGGCAGCCCGCTGGGACTCGGCTACCCCGACAGCGCCACGACCGGGATCGTCTCGGCCCTTGGACGCGACCTCTCGGTCGGGGCCAACACCGCGACGGCGTCTACCAGCCTCCACGGCTTGATCCAGACGGACGCAGCCATCAATCCCGGTAACAGCGGCGGGCCGCTCGTCGACTCGTCCGGGCGAGTCATCGGTGTTACCACGGCCCAGGCCCAAACCGCCCAGGGAATCGGGTTTGCCATCCCGATCGATATCGCCAAGCCGATCATGCAACAGGCCCTGGCCGGCGAGCCGCTGGCCCGGCCTTACGTCGGCGTCGTCTACGACATGATCGATCAGGGCATCAAGAAGCAGTACGACCTCCCGCTGGACCAGGGGGCCTGGGTCCACAACGAAGATGCCAACGGCAAGTCCATAGAGGCGGTCGCGCCTGGAAGTCCGGCACAGCAGGCAGGCGTCGCGACCGGCGACATCATTACCAGGATCGAAGGCCAGGCCGTCGATCTGTCTCATCCGCTGCAGGACCTGCTCGTCGAATACGCGCCGGGTCGAAAGGTGAGCGTCGAGATCTACCGCAACGGCGCCTACCTCACGCTGATGCTCACTCTAGGGACGCGGCCGGACGCGCTGCCCTAGGAGGATCAGGGGCGCCTGATCTCGACCGCCGCCGCGTCTAGCTGACCCGGCAACTTGACGGCTGGTTTGCGGACTCGGACCACGACCTCCGACATGCCGGCGGGCCCGAACGTACTCAGAAGGCGGGCGGCGATCCTATCGGCCAGGGTTTCGATGAGCCGGCAACTCGGGCCCTCGACGATCTCGCGGCAGATCTCGAAGACATCGCGATAGTCGACGGTCAGCGAGAGGTCGTCGGAGAGACCGGACGGCCTCAGGTCCAGGTGGAGCTCGACGTCGACTTCGAAAGGCTGGACCGCAGCGCGCTCTTCTTCGAGCACGCCGTGCCGGCCCTCGAAACGCATGTTCGTCAGGCTGATTCGATCTGTCATGGCCGCTCGCCTCGACAGATGGCGTCGGCCACCAGGGCAGCCCGAACGTTGGCCCGTACGTCATGGACGCGGACCACGTCCACTCCCGCGGCAATCCCGAGAGCCGTGGTGGCGAGTGTGCCCTCGAGCCGTTCCTCGGTCGGCAGCCCGCCGAGCACGCGGCCCAGGGTCGACTTGCGAGATGTTCCGAGCAGGATCGGCCGCCCCAGCTGCCGCAGCCGGGCCAGCTCGCGCAGGACCGTCAGGTTGTGTTCGGGTGTCTTGCCGAAGCCGAAGCCCGGGTCGACGATCAGGTTTCCGCGGGGGACGCCGGCGGCCACGGCTCGGTCCAACGCCGTTCGCAGGTCCTCCAACAGTTCGGCCACGATGTCGTCGTAGTGTGGCTCGGCCCGGTTGTGCATCACGACCAGAGGCACTCCGCGCGCGGCGGCGAGGCGGGCCATGGAGTCGTCGGGCGAGACGCCCCAGATGTCGTTGACGAGCGCCGCCCCGGCGTCGAGAGCCGCGTCGGCCACGGCAGGTTTGGACGTGTCGACGCTGATCGGCACCTCCGGCAGAGCGGCGTGAATCGCGGCGATCACGGGAACGATCCGAGCCGTCTCCTCATCGCCGGCGACAGGATCGTGGCCGGGCCGGGTGGACTCCCCGCCCACGTCGAGGATGTGGGCGCCCTCATCGACCATAGTGCGAGCCCGGATCACGGCCGCCTCGATAGCCGTTCCGGCGTGACCGGCGACACTCGCCAGAATGCCGTCCCCGGAGAACGAGTCCGGGGTCACGTTGACGATGCCCATGACGTAAGTTCGACTGCCCCACTCGAAGAGACGCGGTCCGATCCGGGTGGGAGTGGGGGGAGCGAGGACCTTCCCTCGGAGGCTGGTGGGGTCGGCTGGCGTCACGGCGAGGACTCTTGGTGAGGGAATGGCGGATCGGGCACGAGCAGCGGATCCGGGACGAGTATCGCCCTTGCCGCGCCAACCAGATAGAGGGAGCCGGCGACGATTATCGGCCCTGGCCCGGGGCCGGGGCCACTGCTGAGGCCGGGGCCACTCCCGGGACCGGGGTCGCGACCGGGGCCGGGGCCGCGACCGCTCAACCGGCCGCGGCCACCTCCCGCGGACATGGCCGCGTCCAGAGCCGCGGCCGGCTCGGGGATGGCCTCCGCCGCTCGCCCGGCAATGGCCAACCAGCGGGCCGCCAGACGATCCGCGGGCAGGGACCGGCCCCCCTTCGGCGCCGTGCATATGACCCGCGCCTCGCGCAAGAACGTGGACTCGATCAGAGCCTGAATGACGCCGTCCACGTCCTTGTCGGCCATGATCGCCAGAACCAGCGTCGGCCGGCCCGGGCGCAGGAACCGCGCCATGTCGTCGAGCGCTTCGGCGAGTGTCGCTGCCCCTGCCGGGTTGTGGGCGCCGTCGAGGAGCACCTCGCGGCCACCGACATCGACGAGCTCGAGCCGGCCCGGCCAGCGAGCCGTCGCGTAACCGGCGCGACGCCACTCCCCGGGGACGCTGGCGATCCCCGCCGCTTCGAGAGCGTCCAGCGTCGCGTCGGCGACAGTCACGTTCGCTGCCTGATGGCGGCCCCGGAGTGCCACGCGGACCCGACCCAGCCGCCCCAGCTCGACCTCGATGCCGTCTCGGTCGATGGCACGAATCGGCACGGGCGGCGTCACGGTCAGCGGAGCCGCCACTCGCCGACTTCGGCGCTCGATGACATCCAGCGCGGAGCCCCAGGCGCCTGTTACGGCCAGGTCGCCCCTTATGATGATGGCGGCCTTCTCCCGGGCGATCGCCTCCACAGTGGTTCCGAGCCGGTCCGTGTGATCGAGCGTGACGTTGGTCACGACGGCTACTCCGCCATCCCAGGCGTGGGTCGCGTCGAGCCGGCCGCCCAACCCGACTTCGACGACCGCCAGATCGATGCCGACTTCGGCGAACCAGAGGAACGTGACGGCGGTCAGGATCTCGAACTCGGTCGGGTCGCCGTGGCGGCGGGCCACGACGTCGGCTTCTGCCAGGACCCTGCCCACCAGTCGCGCGAAGGTGTCGGGTTCAACGGGTTGGCCGCCAATCCGAAGCCGCTCGCGATAGGTGACCAGATGGGGCTTGGGCGTTTCGCCGACCCTATACCCGGCCGCGGTCAGTGCGGAGCCCATGAGCGCCAGCACGCTGCCCTTGCCGTTCGTGCCGGCGATCAGGGCGCCGCGGAACGATCGCTCGGGATGATCGAGCCTGGCCAGGAGTGCACGTGTGCGAGCCAGCCCCAGGTGAATGCCGAATCGCCCGCGGGACTCGAGCGCGGAGAGCGCCTCAGCGTAGGTGAGCAGGTTCTGCGTCAATCCTTCGTCAGATCGTCTTCGTAGAAGACGCACTGGTTGAATCGCGGCGTCAGGCAGACGTCATTGACGTAACCCTGCTCGAGGTGAACACCGCCACGGAGCTGGCAGCGTGAGACATTCTGCTCCTGGCGAATCAGGGCCTTGAGAAGGTGCGGTGCCTGAATAGGGATCGCGCCGCGGCTCCCCGTCATGTAGAAGTGCGGACAGACATTGCGGCGCAGGCTCGGCAGTCCGAAACCTCCGCGGACTGCCGGCATCGTCGGATAGCGCTGCGGTCCCCCCGTCTCGGCATGGGTAATGACAGGAAGGCGCGGAGCCGTTCGCGTGGCTATTCGGCCGTTCGGCGGCATGCCGGCCGGCCTTAGCCCGGGCCGGATGCCGGGGAATGGCGCGGCTGCACCCCGAAGTCCGGTCGCCTGATGGGCGAAGCCGCCATCGGGGTTTCGGGGCCGATCTGGCTTGGGATCGCGTGCCTGCACTGTCGCCTCGAACGTGAGCTAACGGGCCTGAACGCCCGCTCTCTACAGCAGAGTACATCCATCCGCCCGCCGCGCGCACGTCCGGCGCGCGTCACGAAGGTCCGTGCTACTTAGGAGTAGTCGGCCTCGTTGCGGTGGACACGAGCGATCCGTCGAAGACCAGCCGTCAGTGATGCGACAATAGAGAACATGCCGATGCGAGAACGAAGAACTGCGCACGTTCGGCCCAGGCCGCCATCGAGCGACCGCATGCCGACGCGCGTTGTCCGGGCGCCGGCGCCACCGCGGGACGTCTTGCGGCAGTACGGACGCGTCCGAACCGGCAGGAAGGCCATCGGGCCTGGGTTCATGGTCGCGATCGCCGCCTGCGCCATGCTGGGCCTGGTGATGATCTCCGTCGGATCGGGGGTGGCAACCCACCTCATCGGGGGCATCGCGGAAGCCTTCGGCAACTCCATGACGCGGCTGACTTCACAGGCGCCGGCTACGGTGCCGCCATCGGGAGTGACACTCACGACGCCCGTTCTCGACGTACCGGCCAACGGCGGCTACACCAACCAGTCGTCGGTGCCGATCCAGGGCAGCGTGCCGGATGCTTCGGTCGGCCAGACCGGCTACTCGGTTCACGTCTATCTGGTCGGCAAGAACGGCGCGAAGCGGCCGGTGGCCAACGTCAAGGTCGGGGGCACGACCCGCTTCACCACTCCCCCGATCACGCTGACCCAGGGCAACAACACCTTCGATGCCACCCTCGAGGCGCCCACGGGTGAGGGTGCGCCGTCGCCCCTCGTGACGTACATCCTGGACACCACGCCGCCGAAGATCACGATCACCTCGCCGGCGACCGGGATCAAGGTCACGACCGCGACGGTGGACGTAGCGGGCACGAGCGATGCCGGCGCAACCGTCGCCATCCGCAACGAGGAGGCGCCCGGGGGCGCCCTCAACAGCCAGACCCTCGGAGCCGATGGCAGGTTCAGGTTGACGGTCCCGGTTCTCGCCGGTCCCAACACGATCGACCTGACGGCGACGGACCTGGCCGGAAACCTCACCTCGACCAGTCTCACGGTCAACCGCGACTACGGCCAGCTGGTCGCCCACCTCGTCGCCAAGCCCAGCAAGTTCAAGTCCTCGTCGCAGACCACGCTGGTTCTGACACTCCACGCCACGTCGTTCAACGGCGGGCCGCTGGCCAACGCAAACGTGACCTTCACGGTCCTGATCAGTGGCCTCGCCCCCATCGTCTCCGCCGAACTCACGACGGACGCAACAGGCGTTGTGACCTGGCAGGTCCCGATAAGCGGCGCCACTCCGGGCGCCGGTCAGGCGAGTGTGCTCGTCACCTCCCCCGCAGGCGACATCATCACGGCGACCACCAACATCACCACCACCTGATCGCCGAGTCACGGCGACCGTCTGGTTCGGTTTGGTCGGAGCCGCGAAACCCTGTTCCGCGAGCGCGACCGCAGCTACAATCGGGGCATGGCCAGCTGGCGCTGCCCGCATTGCGATGCCCCGCAGACCGAGACCGCGCGGTGCTGGGTTTGCAACCGTTCGATGAGGTCATGCGCCTCGTGCCGCTTCTTCCGGAAGGCCGTCGCGGTCCAGCTGGGATACTGTGCCCTCGATAGGCACCACGACCCTCTGACCGGTGAAGAGGAGTTCGCGTGCTGGGAGCGACCGCCGGCGGAGATGCCGCGCACGGCCCGGCCAGCCCTGGACGAAGGGGCGGATTCGGCCCCGGCGAGCGGGGGGAGCCTGTGGGGAGCTCCCGCTCCTTCCGAAGCTCCGGTCGAAGTGCCGCCCGACACGGCGGCCCGAAGCCACGGCTTGCGACCCGGGACAGACTCGATCGAAGATTCGGAAGCGGGCCGGGGGGAGCACGGAGGTTCTATTCGGTCACGACCGTGGGACCCAGTGCCCGGCGTTCAGGAACCGACCGGCCGGCGCCGCGGGATCAGGACGTTGCGGAGGAGCTAGCCGTCGGTGTGGGGACGGGGGTCGGTGTCGGAGTGGGTGTCGGCGCCGGGGTCGGGGTTGGCGCCGGGGTCGGTGTCGGCGTGGGGACCGGCGTCGGGGTCGGGGTCGGGGTGGGAGTCGGCGTGGGCGTGGGAGACGGAGTCGGCGTGGGGGTCGGAGTCGGCCCCTCCGAAACCACGTAGTTGACGGGGGAACCGCTCTGAACCGAGAGGCCGGAGCGAGGATTCGAGCTGATGACCTCGCCGGCCGGGATCACGGGATCGTACTGCTGGGTGGAGTTGCCACCCTGCAGCCCGGCCGCAGTCAGGGCCGCGAGGGCGTCGCTCTCGGTCATGCCCGCGATGTCGGGGACGGTAACCATCGCGTGACCGGTTACTACCGTGACGGTGATCGTGTCGCCCTGCTGCATCTCGGTGCTGGCGGCCGGATCCTGCTTGACGACCGTGCCGTCGGCCTGGTCGGTGTTGTTGGCCATGAACTTGACATCGATGCTGAGGCCGAAGCGGCGGGCATCTGACTGCGCCTGCGTATACGACTCGTACAGGAGGTTGGGGGCATAGACGGGCGCGGGAGGTGACTTGCTCGTGACGATGATGACGATGCACCCGATGACGACGATGACCAGGATCGCCAGGGCCCCCGCAATCCAGGCCCACGGGCTTGTCCCCGTCGGTTCCGCCTCCGGTTCAATCAGCGCGGAGCGGCGTGCCGGCCGGCGCGGGCGCTCCGGTTCGGGCGAGTAGGCGCTGGCCTCGTCGTCGGAGTCGAATTCATCTTCGGTGCCGGCATGCGAGGCGTAGGCGTCCGGCGAATAGGCCCCTCGACCTGCCCAACCGGCTCCGGCAACGGCCGCCGCCCCGAAACCGGGCGCGCCAGCGGGACCGCCAGCTCCGGGCTGCGGCGAACCGCCGGCCAGGACGTCGGACGTAGCCGATGCGCCGGCCGCCCTGTTCATGTCTCCGGCGGCGCTGCCCGGATACACGAACGCCTCGAGCGCGTCGGCCACTTCGCAAGCCGACCCGTAGCGAGAATTGGGCGCGGGGGACAGAGCCCGCATCGTGATCTCGTCAAGAGCGACTGGCACGGCCGGATTGAGCGTCGATGGTGGCGGTGGTGGGCCGGCCAGACGGGCGTCGAACGCTGCTCCAACCGGCTCCGCTGCCCACGGCGCGCGCCCGGTCAGCATCTCGTACAACAAGGCGCCCAGGGCCTCTACGTCGGCCACCTCCGATGGGGCACCGCCCAACAACGCGCCTGTCCCGGGCACCGGGGCGGAGGCCGGTGGTGCGGCGGCAACGGTATGGTGCTTGATGTTCGCGGACGTGGCATCGATCACGGCCATGGCAGCTCGGGCAACGCCAAAGTCCGTGACTTTGATGTGGCCGTCCCGAGTAACCATGACGTTGCCCGCCCGGAGGTTGCCGTGAGGCAGCCCGCGACTGTGAGCGGCCTCAAGTGCCCTCCCGACCTCGGCCGCCGCCAGAGCGGCCCGACGCGGCGGAACGGGACCGTTACGCTCGAGGAGCGTGGCCAGGTCGGCCCCGTCCACATACTCGGTGACCAGGTACGTGCCCGAATCGTCCGTACCGAAGTCGTAGACGGCCGCGACGTTCTCGTGGTCCAGGCTGGCCGCCACTCTGGACTGCCAGCGGAAGTCGGACATGAAGTCGGGGTCGTCCGCGTAGATCGGCCGAATGAGCTTTAGGGCCTTCTCGCCGCCGAGTCGCATGTCGTCGGCCCGGTAGACGGTCGCGAAGCTGCCTTCTCCCAGCAGCTCCAGGAGCCGGTAGCGACCCCCGATCATCTGTCCGATCTCGGCCACGAGAGATCCCCTTAGAACTGGCGAGGTAATGCCGGTTGATGCAAGCAGTCGCTCGACCCCTCGCCCTCGGGGCTGCTCGGGCGTCAGCTCAGGTCGAGCGTCTGCAAGTATTGTCGGAATTGATCTCCAATGTCCTGCCTCTGGAGCGCCAGTTCCACGGACGCCTTGAGCCAGCCCATCGTTGTCCCGGCATCGTATCGCACACCGTCGAAAGCGTAGCCGTAGACATCCTGCTCCTGCATCAGCGCCTCGATGGCGTCCGTCAGCTGAATCTCACCGCCTGCGCCGCGTGGCGTCTGCTCGAGCTTGTCGAAGATCTTCGGGGTCAGAACGTAACGGCCGATGATCGCCAGGTCTGACGGCGCCTCGTCAGGTTCCGGCTTCTCGACCAGGCCCGAAACCTTGTACAGCCTCGGGTCGGCCGAGCCGGCGGACTCGCCGGCGATGACACCGTATCGACAGGTGTCTTCGTGGGGAACCTCCATGACGGCAACAACAGAGCTATGGGTCTGCTCGTAGGCATGGATCAGCTGGCCGATGCACGGGCGCTCTCCGACGACGACGTCATCGGAGAGGATGACCGCAAAGGGCTCGTGACCCACGATCTCCTTGGCCATCAGAACCGCGTGGCCAAGGCCCAGCTGTTCCTTCTGGCGCACGTAGGAGATCTGGGCGAGGTCCGAAATGGCCCGTATCTGGCGCAGCATCTCGATGTCTCCGCGCGCTTCGAGAAGCTGCTCCAGCTCGACGCTGATGTCGAAGTGGTCCTCGATCGCCCTCTTCTGGCTGCTCGTGACGATGATGACCTGCTCGATGCCGGCCTCGACCGCCTCCTCGACGGCGTACTGGATGACCGGCTTGTCAACGAGCGGAAGCATCTCCTTAGGTTGTGCCTTGGTGGCCGGGAGAAAGCGGGTCCCCCAACCGGCGGCCGGAAAGACAGCCTTTCGAACGTGCATCTGCCCTCAGCTTCGATCCGTCGCGATGGATGCCGGGTCCACGAACTCGTGGTCGTCGCGATGGATTCCGTCACACAGCCCGAGCCGAGCCGGCTCCGTAGGTACCCAGACCGGCCTCATGATCTCCCGCACCTGGGAGCGCCGGCAGAAGAGCATGCCGCGTCTGCCCATCCAGGCCAGGACGTGGCTCGGGTCGCTGTGGAATTCGAAGGGACCCGGGTTCAGCTTCGCGGATTCCGACCACGAAACCGGAGACTCGGGGGCCGCCACATCGAGGATGCTGACCCGCCACGGCCGCCCCTCGATGACTTCCCCGCAGCCAGAGCAGCGGGCGGCTATGTTGTCACTGACGATCGTTGGAATCCGGACGCCATACAGATTCATCGCGGCCGGATCGTAGCAGGTCGCCGGCAGAAAGGAGTGGACCTGGACCGCCATGGACGGTTACGACGACGAACTGCCGCCTTCGGAGGCTGCTCGAGAGAAACGCCGCGATCGCGATTCGGAGGCTCGTGCGCGAGCGGGCATGAAGACGGGCCTGGCAAAGCAGTTCAAGCAGGTCCTCGACACCCAGCTCAA
>Ga0182011_10000333_pt1 | contig 40577 bp, 37 predicted proteins | sample 711E1DmetaG_FD_120481 | JGI IMG/M metagenome (GOLD analysis project Ga0182011, IMG submission 120481) | Permafrost microbial communities from Stordalen Mire, Sweden - 711E1D metaG | ecosystem: Environmental > Terrestrial > Soil > Wetlands > Permafrost | place: Sweden: Stordalen | collected...
AAAAGACAAAAGTTTTTTATATTTTCGCAGTCCAATTAAGTTGCCCGGATGGCGGAATTGGTAGACGCGCTGGTCTCAAACACCAGTGGCAGCAATGCTGTGCCGGTTCGATCCCGGCTCCGGGTACTTTTCCAGACAAATTAAGCCTTGATACATAATAATATCGAGGCCTTTTGCTTTTTATAGCTGAAATATAGCTGAAACAATTTCAACACTTCGGTTAACTTTTATCTAATTCAATAATTTATTAAAAATGGAATTAGTGACCTGGTGGAAATGTAAAAAAATAAGCGCAAACAGACATATATTAACTGAATGCGCTTATTTCATTTAATGGTTACTGAAACTATACTGAAACAATTCTGGGTTTCACCATATATTATTCAGTTATCTGGGCTGCTGAAGGCAATTAATCACCGCCCGAGTCAGATGTAAGCTTTTTTAATAATGATTTTTTTTTTAAAACTTCATATAGATCATTTCCGCGTGTCCTTTATTTGGTTGTGTCGCAGATACTTTAGGAAGTATGTCATCTGAGACAATATTTAATATCTCCCCTTTTGCAGTTAATGAGTAAACTGTAGTTCTTTTGAATTCCTGTTTTGTGCCATTTTTTTCAGAAATGAGTATTTCATTAATTGTAAAGGTTTGTTTTCCTGAACTCAATGTACTAGTTGTCGTGAAGATCCCAGATTTCAACAGATTTTGAGTTTCACTCCCAATTGAATAATTGAAGGAACATTTTTCAGTGGCCTTATCTTTTATTTCGTTAGTCCTGGTAATATTTAAATTATTACCTTTTTGGGTAATTACTAATTTTGAAGAAATAATGCCTGGAAGTGTAATACTTTGAGATAAGTCTAGTATCCACGTACCTGAAAAATCATCAAGAATCTGGGAGTGTATGTCAAAAATCCGGTTATCGCTGTTCCATATAGATTGAGTACATATCCAATTACCATCTGATTGCCGGTTGAAGAAGTCTGTAAACTTCCCATTATCTCTGAATTCCTCACCCGTTTGTTTTATTCTGCCCTTGAGAGAATATTTACCTATTACATAGGCAAAATCGCCATAGACTTTAAAATCGAGAAAACTAAAACTCTCTATGGGACTGAAATAATTAAAATAGGATATGAACCATTTTCTTAGATTTTCTTTACCAGAAAAGAATGGTTGATTTGATGGGTAATAACATATATCATCACTCTCGTAGGATAAAATTCGTTCAATGTCAGCTGAATTTATGGCTTCAGTGTAATTTTCAACCCAAGTTCCAATTTTTTTATTTTCAGCTCTCCAAGCCATAAGATGAGAGTATTGCCTATTTCGCTGACAAGCTCCAAGGAGAAAAACAATTATTAAAATTATAATTAAGGCTGATTTATTGAATGTTTTCATTGATTTATGATTTTAAGTTAATACAATAGCACAACTATTTGTTGAACAAATAGTCAAAGAAATCAAATTGATATTAGCTTAAAACCGGATCTTCGTCAGTTTCCCTTTTTGCGAAGTAATTATAAAAGCCAGGAGGTTTAATAATCGTTGTTGCAAATTCGATTTTTTCGGATATAGCAATGATTTGATCAAGCAATCTTGTTTGGACTAATTCTTTATAATAGTTATTAAAGAAATTGAATTTAGAGGAATTTAATATTGGGATCCAACTATTTATTGTTGGTGGTTGAGGACTATTAATGTAAACATATGAAATGGTATCGAATGGGGAAAGTCCAGAATGATTCACAGAATCGAAAGGCTTCACTAATCCATTCCATGTATTATAAGTAAATAGAATTGATAAAACTAACGAAATAGAAAGTTTTAAATAAGTGATTTTATGACCTTTTTGCGAAAACATATGTCAAATATACAGAATCTTTGATTAGAATATTTAGTAGTTTTTGTGCATTTAAAGGTTTTAACTTAATCGACTATTATCACATGATCTCGCTTACAGCTAATTCGTATTTAGTCCTACTTCCTGGACACTGCTCAACTCCAATATTAATAAGATCAGCATTAGACTCCCAGGACTATGCAAATTCTTATAATTATAAACGACTTAAAATGGCACCAATAAAAGCTATCTTCAAGTTTAATAAACTCCTATATACGTTATTAAAACGTAATGAATATGTTGCCTTATATGGCATAGGCAGCACACCTGAAAAGGAGGCTTAAAGATTCGAAGTATTTAAGATTAACTTACAGACCGATTATTATGGCATATTTGAATCTATCCCCTCAAACGAACCTAATCAACTTAAAGAGAACTATCTACGATGCTTCAATGACTACGAATCAGCTATTAAATACTTTGATGAGCTAACTACATGGATAAAATTGTTACAGGAGGTATCAAAAATGGTTACAGGGGTTGAATTATCATTTTGCATTTTTAGCCTTTCTTTAAAATATTTCTCCTTTACATTCGTCTCTTATTTAGAAGATGTCTTTCAAAGAAGTAAACAAAAAAGAGATCGATTAAAATTAGACCAACAATAAGTCAATAAAATGAACGAAATCAAATCAAAACCACCTTCAACTAGCGATCAATTCAATAAAGTATATAACTTACCAATTGTACATTGGGTTTGGAGTGATATTCGCATCCCTAAGGAACTAAATGAATTTGTTGCAACCAATAACCCAAAATCATCTTTAGATTTAGGTTGTGGACTTGGACGTTATTCAAAATTTATGGCTCAGCAGGGAATAAAAGCAACAGGCGTTGACTTTTCATCAGTAGCCATTGAAAAAGCTAAGAAGGAAGTAGCCAATGATCAATGTAAGCCATCATTTATTGTAAGTGATGTAACCAATTTGGAATCGATTAAACAACAGTTTGATGTTTCCTATGACGTTGGTTGTTTCCATTGTTTGAATGAAGAAGGGCAACAAAAATATGTTTCAGAAGTTTACAGACTATTGAAGCCCGGAGGAATACATTTGATTTGGGCATTAGATAGTGCTCCCAGCGATATCAGGCTAACCCCTGACAATATCGCTAAAATATTTGAAAACGGATTTCAATTAGTGAATTCCAGGTTTAGCCGAAGAAGAATAATTGCATCACATTGGTATTGGCTTGTTCGTAAAAAATAATCCTTTTTAAAGAAACAACAATGATTACAGCTATAAAAAACGTACATATTTTCGACGGTGAGAACATTATTGATGACAAATTAATCTTGATTGAAGGAGAACGGATTCTTAGTATTGGAGGATTTATACCAACTGAAGCAATCGTTATCGATGCCAAAAATGCAACCCTAATGCCCGGACTTATTGATTCCCATGTCCATACTGATATTGAGGGATTACATGACGCACTTTTATTCGGTGTAACAACCGAATTGGAAATGAATGGAAGATGGTCTTCCAAACAGCGCAAAAAAGTAGATAAACGTTATGATGTGGCTGATTTCCGTTCACCTGGCATGGGGGTCACTCCTCCTGGCGGACATCCTTCGCAGTATATGAAATCAAGCAATAATTTACTTATAAAAATGTTCTTTCATTATCCGTTTGTTTCGACACCTGACGAGGCAATCAAATTTGTGAACAAGCAGGTTACAAATGGTGCTGACTATATCAAGATTTTTATTGAAGATGGAACCACTGTTGGTTTCCCCGGACTTCCGGTTTTAAGCAACGAGATAATCTTTGCGACCGTTAAAGAAGCTCATCGTCTTGGTAAAATGGCCATCGCTCATGTGACAACCCTTGAAGGAGGGCGGAAAGCCATATCAGCAGGAGTGGATGGATTAGCACACTTGTTTTTTGACCGCCAAACTACAACGGAGCTTACTGCCGCTATTGCTTCTTCCGGAGCCTTTGTTACTCCCACACTTGTAACACTATCCACTGCCTTTGGCAATAACGCAGCCGCACTAGCTGCTGATAAACGAGTAAGTTCCAAATTGAGCAAAAAGTGGATTAATTCCCTTTCCAGAAGCATGAATGTCTATCCTCAGGGTAATCTCAAAGATGCTTACGCCAGTGTAATGGCTTTGCACAATGCTGGTGTGGAAATTTTAGCGGGCAGCGATGTGTCTGAGCCTATACCAATACTCAGCGGACTCGCCCATGGCGCCAGCCTGCACCATGAGCTTCAGTTGCTGGTCGCTGCGGGAATGAAACCCATCGAAGCCCTCCGCGCAGCAACTTCCATACCTGCAAGACGGTTCGGACTTACAGACCGTGGTCGGATTGTTCCAGGAGCGCGAGCTGACCTGCTTTTAGTCGACGGGGACCCAATAACCAAAATCAGTGACACTCTGTCCATTCTCGGCGTATGGCATCGTGGCACTAAACTCAACATCCGTTAATATAATTTTATGCATCTATATGTACCTGGTAATTAAACCCAGCGCGATATATGTAAGGAAAATGACACATTGATGCAATTTATTAAAAAGTGCCCAAAACATTACAAAGCACGGAAATTCAAATCCAGCTTTTTAAATTAATAAGCAACACATGAAAAATTCAAAAAGAAGAGAAAGTTTAGTTAAATTTTCTCTTCATCAAAAAATAGTAGTCACTCTTCTGGCACTTACTCAATTTACCGTAGTATTAGATTTAATGATAATTTCTCCATTAGGCGACTTTCTGATGAAATCGTTAAGTATTACACCCAAACAATTCAGCTATGCGGTTTCAGGTTATGCTTTTAGCGCTGCTTTGTCCGGAATAATAACTGCTGGATTTGCAGATAGATTCGACCGTAAGAAGATTTTATTATTTTTTTATGCCGGATTTATCCTTGGTACATTTTTTTGCTCTATAGCTCCCAATTATCCTCTTTTATTAATTGCACGAATCTTTACCGGATTTTTTGGAGGTGTAATGGGTTCAATTTCTTTAACAATAGTAGCAGACCTTTTCCCCATGGAAATGAGAGGACGAGCAATGGGAATTATACAAATGGGATTTGCTGCGAGCCAGGTGCTGGGTGTGCCCTTTGGGCTGTATATGACTAATGTTTGGGGATGGCATGCACCTTTTTCAATGATTGTAATCTTAGGTTGTTTAATGACCATAATGATTATGAAATACTTGGAACCAATTAATAGCCATCTTGAAGAAAAGAAACCCTCAAATATCTGGCATCATTACCGTGATATTCTGGTGCAACCTAATTATCAGCTTGGATTTTTGACAATAGCATTGATTTCAATAGGTACTTTTTTGATGCAACCTTTTGCAAGTGCATATTTGATTAACAATTTAAAAGTTTCACCAATTCAGTTGCCTTTGGTTTTTCTGTTTACCGGGATATCTTCTCTAATAGTCATGCCGCTTGCCGGTAAATTGGCCGATAAAATGGACAAGTTCAGTTTATTTGCAGCTGGCACAGTTTGGGCAATTGTATTCCTTTTTATTTACACACACTTATGGGTATTGCCACTTTGGGTTATAATAACTGTTAATATTTTATTTTTTATTGGGGCCATGTCCCGAATGGTTCCTGCAATGGCCATCATCAGTGAAGTTCCTGAAGCTAAGGACAGAGGAGCTTTTATGAGTATCAATTCATCATTACAGCAACTAGCTGCTGGGTTAGGTGCTGCTATTGCAGGATTGATCATAGTACAAAAAGCCAAATATGCACCCTTGGAAAAGGTTCCTTTGCTTGGTTATGTTAGTATTATTAGCATGGGGTTTTGTACCTGGGTTATATATAAAGTATCTGTTTCTGTAAAAATTAAAAAGAATGATTGATATTTGGATATAATATTTTCAGTTTAAATCAGAGTTTCCTCAAAAATTTACTACCTGTTAATAGAGCTAATTCTTGAATCCACCCGCCTCAGCAGATCTAAATCCTTCAGAAAAGGTTCGGAAAAAGTTCAGTCAAGGGTACAATTTCAAACAAGCATAATCATGACGGCATATTGCAGAATCAGATTAACCTCTGACAACGCTTCATTTAAACTACTTTTTTAGTCACCCAAAACTAAAAATAAATCAACCGGTCGAACATCTATAAAGCACTTTCTGACCGGTTTTATTAATTTGTTTCTGGTCTCCGGCAAACTAATAATTTGAAATCGAATATGTTCGTGAAACATAGATACAATAGCCCTCACCAGGTTTAGTCAGATTAAATAAACTATGTATGTTAAATGTATTCTGAATTGTTAGATGTGTTCAGGATGCCCGGCTAATAACCTCTCATGTTACGAACACCTAAACCTTCATTCTTCTTTGCAGAGGTTGGAGCCCCGGAAACAGTTCTTATTTAATCCTGTTATATTTTTTCAGAATTTCAATTAGCCGGTCTTTTGGCAATGCATAAATTTTAGTATTGTTTTTCCCCGTCATATCCTTTGCTGCAACAAGAGCATTTAAAATTGACTCTTCTGTTGCCTGAACCGTAGCTTCAAAGAGTGGGCTCATATTTTCATTTGGGATCATAAGTAAATTCTGATTCACCTCTCTGTTTGCAGCGCCAGGATTAGCTGTCGAAAATGCAATAAAAATATCTCCGGAAGAATTACCGGCATAGCCACCCATTCTGCCAATCCCCAGAGGAACCCGCCTTGCCAGCCTCTTGAGCTGATGAGGAAGTAACGGAGCATCGGTAGCTACAATGACTATTATGGATCCACGATCTTCTTCTTTTTTCATAGGATCTATTTCCGGCATAAGGTCGGTGATCTCTTTACCAACCGGAACACCTGCAACCATAAATGTCCTTCGGATACCATAATTAGCCTGAACCAGAACTCCAAGCGTATAAACCTTCGAATCAATTGTTACCTTGCGTGAAGAGGTACCTATTCCTCCCTTGAAATCGTGACAAACCATACCGGTGCCTCCTCCTACGCTTCCCTCGTCAACCTTTCCGGATTTTGCATTATCCAAAGCCTCAAAAACATGTTCTTTCTTAACATGAAATCCATTAATATCATTCAGGTCGCCGTCGTAAGTTTCAGCAACAACCGGCAGAGCCCAAAAAACATCGGGTTCATCGGGCAGAGGGTCAAAATAATTTTTATTGTATTCCCATTCAATTGCAGCATCTCTTACCACCCCAACACTATGTGTATTCGTAATCATTATCGGGCCTTCCAAAAAACCCGATTCCTCAACCCATGTCGTACCAGTCATTTCGCCATTCCCATTTAGAGTGTACCATCCTGCAAAGACCGGATCATATTTTTTCCCTCTTGGTAGAACAGCAGTTACACCTGTCCGCACAGGTCCTTTGCCGACTATTAATTTGCCTTCTCCTGAGATAAGCGTTACCTGTCCGACTTCTACACCCCGGACATCTGTAATCGCATTTAAATCACCAGGAGTTCCGTCGAGGGGAATTCCTAAATCGCGGGCTCTTACGCTCTGGGCATCAATGGCTGATGTTGTTATTAGGAACAGTACTAAGGGAAGAATGATTTTCATGATAATGTCTGCTAATTATACAAAGAGAAATCTGCCAATTATTAAATGATTAATAGCCGATAAATAAAAATGTATCAGACCAGCCAAAAGGCTTATCTCTCACAATCTGCTTAACGAAAAATTAATAACTTAGTTAAAATTACACTATATTATTTGTTTTGCAAATGGCAACCTGTACACTCTTAATAAAATTTAAGCCGGAATGAGTCAATGTGAAGAGCTGACAAACTATTTTATTAATAACAGGAAGATTATTCCGATAATAATTCTGTAATAACCAAAATACTTAAATCCGTAATTCTGTACAATTTTTACAAAAATTTTCACAGCAATCCAGGCTGTTATAAAAGCAACCACAAGTCCGAGACTCAGTAAGAAAATTTCATGTCCGGAAAACACAATTGGTGTTTTATATAAATCATATCCGGTTGCAGCAAACATAGTAGGAACAGCAAGCAAAAAAGAAAATTCAATTGCCTGCTTCTTATCCAACCCGTTAAATATTCCACCTACAATTGTGGCAGCTGCCCTTGATACTCCCGGGATCATGGAAATACTTTGAAAAAGACCGATAAAAAATGCATTCTTATATGAAATGCTTTCAAGTTCAGCAGTTTTACTTTCCTGTCCAACCACCTTTTTGTCAATCAGAATCAAAACTATTCCTCCTAAAATAAGCGAAACAGTAACAATTATCGGGTTAAACAAATATGTTTTGATGTAAGGATATGCCAAAAAACCAAGGATACCTGTTGGCAAAAAAGCTATAGCAAGCTTTAAATATATGGAAATTCCTTGCAGAAAACGTTTGGCATATAGCAATACTATAGCCATGATTGCTCCAATCTGTATAGAAATCTCAAATGTTTTTACAAAAGCGTCTTCAGATATATTCATTATACTTGAAGCCAGTATCATATGCCCGGTAGATGATATCGGAAGAAATTCCGTTAAGCCTTCGATGATGGATAAAATTATTGATTGTATGATATTCATTTCACTTCAATTTATGTTTTAAAATAATCTGTCAATTTGCCGGAAAGGTATTATTTTTTACTTTCTGATTTATGTCTGGCTGATATTTTAACAGCCAAAGAATAAAAATATTTTTCAGTGCTGTATTAAACCTTTAAACAATACATACATCTAAGGGTTATATTGAAAATTTAATCTTCAAACTAATTAGATGATTATGGAAACAAGAAAATTCATTTTAAGGCTATTCCTCTTTATTATAGCAGGAACTCTATTTTTATCTTCCTGCAAGAAGGAAGCTTCGACCACCACTGAAAACCCGTTGACAAGCCAGCAGACAATTCAGGTCCAAAACTCTGATGCCCAGGATGCAATTGCAGAAAAAACAGAGGAAGATATTGACAGCAAACTTGATGAACTGCAAAATAATAATTATGCAGTCGCAGGTATGAGATCATACCTTTCAAATCTTACAGACACTGTGGTAATAACTGTTGATCATCCCGACACAACTACATTCCCAAAAGTTATTACACTTACATATTATAGCTATAGGGATAGTTCTGCAAATGAAACCATTATCAAAAATGGTAAAATCACAGTCACAGTTACAAGCGCTAATCCGACTCATCGAAAACTAATTTCGCGTGCATTTGTATTTGACAATTTTGCATTAACCACAGATAGTACAACAATTATTCTGAATGGTACAAGAGAAGTCACCAGACAAAAAGAAACAGTCAAATATAACGGACTTCAATCGGTAAGAATTTCTGTCACTGACCAAATTACCGCAGCCACAACATGGGCCGTAGCAACTACGGGGAAAACTGATACACTGAGATATACACGAATTGTTAATAAAATACGAACAGCAATTTCCCATTTCAGAAATGCTTTTTACAGGCCAGGTGATTTGCTTCACTTTTTCTTCAGGCATATTGCTTCATCGGATACAATTACATATACTGGCACTGTTACAGGTGTCAATGAGGAGGGTAATACTTATTCTAAAGCCATCACCTCCCCTCTCACCGTCACAGAGTATAAAGGCAGCCTGGTAGTCTCTTCAGGAACAATAACTTATGTGGTTGGGACAGATTCTTATGAAATAACTTTCAAGATCGATCCTTTGCATAAACATTTCACACTCGTAACAATTACAAACAATCTTACAGGCAAATCAAAGAGCTTCGATCGCAGGTTTGGACGTATATTCAAAAGATGGTGGTAGTACCTATCAGTTAATAAGAAAACCGGACAATGTGCCGGTTTTTTTTACCCACATGTTATTATAAAGAAAACCAATAATTCAACTTAATGAGAAAAATATTATTTGGAAAGACACTCCTTAGCTGTTTGTAAGAACCTGCAATAGAGGTCCCTGAGGAACTGGTGTTTTCTGTCCTGTCGCTTGACCAAACCAGATAAATAAAAGAACCTAACCTGTACTCCCATCTTGCAACAAGATTCGAACGGAACTGATGAAAGTTAAAATCAGGATTGGGAATAGAGTAATCTATCCGCGGTCCATTATTATAATCATACAACTGATACACGTCTCCTGAAAGCACCGGATCCTGATAAATCTCGAACCTGTTATTATAAAGTCCTGAACGAGGATTTGTGACAAATTTTAACTGGGAATATTTTCCTATTGAAACAAACGGGCTTCCATAGTATTGAATTGAAAATTCAGGGGTAAGGTTCAGATCAATTCTGAAAGTCATCCCCAGAGTTTTCTGATTAATTGTTCCGAGTATATACCTGTTGCCGGGTGCAACATTGCTTGTTGTTATATATTGCAGTCTGTCACGGTTATTCATATAATTAGTGGTCACGCCTATCTTCAGGTTGTTAATCGGACGATAGGTTATTCCGGGTTCAATCTGATAACTTACTGCCGAATTATTACCTGTATACTGATAACTATAAACCAGGCTGCCCGTTATTTTTTTCGTCTGATCGGTACCCAAACTACCGGTTGAAGTAATTGTATATGGCATTATCATGTCATACCCACCGCGTAAAATCTTGGTGTCGAGAGTCCTTGTATGAAAGATTTGATTAGCAGTAAAACTCCACTGGTTTGTGAATACCGAGCTAAATGAAAGGTTGGCACCTGATCCAAGGTAATCGCCATTGAAGTTCCATGTGTTGAATTGTTCGAGGCCTATATTATAGGTACTGAATATAGAAACAGGCTGGTTTATCCCGTACGAAACCACATTATCCTGATTGATTTCATCTGCAGTGGTCATATAACCCAGGTCATTCAATTCAAGACCCGGAGAAAGCCAGGTTGCTCCGGTCGAGAATCGCCATAACCCTTTGGATCCTTTTCCGATCATAAACCTTCCTCCGTATCCGCTTAGTGTAGTGGCCGTCGTATCAAATTTCAGATAGCTGGCACCAGGCCGCTGATAATAACGGGCAGATGACTCCTGAAGTGCAGTGACCGACTCTTTGCTTCCATTTATAAAGCTGCCGATTATCCTTGCATCAATATAAAACTCTTTATCTTTCCAGTGAGTCAGAATATCCAGACCTCCGGTATATGCATTGGTGCTGAGAGTCTCAAGATTTTTATCCTCAATATCACGATTCGTGGCTGTCAGCATTCCGCCAATTACTGTATTTCCAGCGTTGTAACCTTTCTGTATGCGAGCCACTGTGTAACTTGTCAGAGGTTCAACTTTTACACTGCTTCTGTTTCCGTCTTTATCACTAAGTCTTGCAAATTCATTTGCTGTGACACTTTGTATTATCCCGACTGAAAGTCCGCTTGAAGTTGTCCCGCTTAATTTGATCGCACTAAGGATTGATGTCTTATCAGGTGAATTCACAAAAAGATTATCATTCGGAGAAACAGGGCGTGAAGGTGCATGGCCGATCCGCCTGGAATAAAACAGGCTCTGGTTGTCAAATTTATAATCGAAAATAGTCAATCCTTCAAGAAAGAAAGGTCTCTTCTCCTCATAAAATGTTTCAAATGCTGTCAGGTTCATAACTGAAGGATCGGATTCAACCTGCCCGAAATCAGGATTAACTGTCAGGTCAACTGTGAAGTTACTTGAAATGCCGATCTTCGCATCAAGTCCTGCATTACCACCCCATGTTCTTCCCTTATTCGTAAAGGGATTCTCCGGATCTTTTTGCATCGTTTTAAGATCTCCCAGTGTGTATGGCGATATTTCAAGGCGACGCGATTTTTTTAACCCATTAATACCCCGCAACTCACCAAAATTATAAAGCATTCCTGGTCCGGTCTTGCTTTGTATCTCCCAATCACTTTCTTCTTGAAGCCTCGATATCCAACGCCATACATGCATTCCCCAGACCTGTTCATTTTTGCCGCTATATCGCAACTGGCTGAGCGGAATTTCATATTCAGCCACCCAGGCAGAATCTTCCAGCCCGGTTTTTACCTTCCATACCGGATTCCAGTTGAAATCCCAGTTCGCAGGGTTGAATAATACGAGATCAACCTTCTGACCCCACGCGGTTACAGTAAACTCAAACCCGGTACGATAATCGCGATAGCTGTCAAAGTTCACGCCTGCCATATCACCTACGAGTTCATCCCTGACACCGGCCATTCTCATTATTTTATTGGGTTCTCCGTCGTGGGCGCGAATAGCAATATAGAGGTTCTTGTCATCATATTGGATATTCAATTCGGTCGGATATGTGGGTTTTGCCCCCTCCTTTGGACTCCATTGGTGGAAGTCTCCAGCCCATGTGCCTTTCTTCCAGCATTCGTCATCAAGCTTTCCGTCAATAACTGGCTTTGCCGTTACAAGCCTTGTAGTTGTATAGACAGGTTGCTTCGGAGAATTTTGTTTATGAACAGTATCCTGAAGTCTAATATCCGGTACAAGATAAGTTGATGAATATAAATGGGGAGCAGAAAGAGAGAAAATAATAATAACAAACAGAATTTTGTTAATCATTTGGGTTAGTTTCATTTCAAATAATAAAAAGTAGGTTTGTAAAAAAAAAATTGTTCAAATTTATAAGAATAAGTCAATATTGTACAGGTTTAAAAAATATAATCTTTTTATATTCGGTATAAATTATAAATATCAATTATCAAACTACATAAAACTAATTACTTATGAAAAAACTATTTTTTTTAATCACCTTCATTTGTGTAAACATTCATATATCTGTCGGGCAACCTCCGATGGGGCCGCCACAGGCCAACCAGCAACCAGATATAATTATTTCCATCTCAACTCTTAACACGGATCTTATATATAAAGTAAGTGGCAGGGACGGAAGGCTTTATCAGGCCTACCTGGGTTCAAAGCTTGGAAATATTTCTGATTTAAAACTGGCAAGAAATGCTGAACATCTGGCTTATGCAACGTTCGGCACCGATAACCTTTTCGAACCGGCTATCAGGATGACTCATAATGATGGAAATCCATCTCTTGAACTAAAATATGTAAGTCATAATATCGAGAAAACCGATAACAACGTAACAGTTACCAACATCCTGATGAAAGACCCTGTATATCCAGTTGAAGTCACTCTTCACATTAAGTCATATTCAGCCGAAGATGTAATTGAACAATGGGTTGAGATAGTACAGAAAGAAGTAAAACCGGTGACAGTTTATAATTATGCTTCATCAATGCTTCACTTTGATGCCAGCAAATACTGGCTCACACAGTTTCACGGAGACTGGGCTGAAGAGATGAAGATGCAAGAGAATGAACTGACCAGCGGCATAAAAATTCTGGATAGTAAACTTGGGACAAGGGCACATATGTACCAGACTCCTGTCTTCTTTCTCTCCTTGAATGAAAAATCAGATGAAAATAATGGGGAACTTATTGCAGGCACATTGGGATGGTCGGGTAACTTTCAGTTCTTATTTGAAGTAGATGAGAAAGGTTCTCTGCGTGTCATATCCGGAATTAATCCTTTCGCTTCCGAATACACAATTCAGCCAGGAAAACCTTTTAAGACACCCTCATTCATTTTTACATATTCAAACCGTGGAAAGGGACCGGCCAGCCGCAACCTACATCACTGGGCGACCAATTATGGAATAATGGACGGGAACAAACCCCGCTTAACGCTCCTGAACAACTGGGAGACAACATATTTTAGTTTCAATGAACCTAAATTAGTTGGGTTGCTGGATGATACAAAAAAGATGGGACTTGATCTCTTTCTTCTCGATGACGGATGGTTTGCCAACAAATATCCAAGAAATAATGACCATGCCGGATTAGGTGACTGGCAGGAAAACAAGGATAAGCTGCCTGATGGATTAGGTTATCTTGTCAAAGAAGCTGATAGTATTGGAGTTAAATTCGGTATCTGGATTGAACCTGAAATGGTCAATCCAAAAAGTGAGCTCTATGAAAATCATCCCGACTGGATACTGAAACTTCCAAACCGTCCGGAGAATTATTTCCGTAACCAGCTTGTTCTCGATCTTACAAACCCAAAAGTTCAGGATTTTGTTTTCAATATAGTGGACGGGATGCTGACGAAATATCCGGGAATTGCTTTTATCAAATGGGATTGCAACAGGATGATGACAAATGCATATTCAGTATATCTTAAAGATAAACAATCACATCTTTATATCGATTATGTGAACAATCTTTATAGTGTTCTCGACAGACTTCGCCAGAAATATCCCCATCTGTCAATAATGCTATGTTCGGGCGGCGGAGGTAGGGTTGACTATGGGGCACTCAGATATTTCACTGAATTCTGGGCAAGCGATGACACTGATCCTGTTGAAAGGGTTTATATTCAATGGGGATATTCATATTTCTTTCCATCATTCTCGGTTTGTAACCATATTACATCCTGGGGCAAACAATCGCTCAAGTTCAGAACCGATGTTGCTATGATGGGTAAAATGGGTTACGATATTCAGGTAAACGCCCTTACAGAAAAAGAATTAAAGTTCAGTCAGGATGCAATCGCTAACTATAAAAGATTAAGTGATATAATATGGCACGGAGATCTGTACAGGTTGGTCTCTCCTTATGAAGAAAACAGGGCAGTTCTGATGTATGTAAACAGTGTAAAAAACAAGGCCGTCCTTTTTGCATATACCTTACATTCCAGGTTTGGTGAAACATTCAACCCTGTCAGGTTACAGGGGCTTGATCCCTCCAAAACCTATAAAATCCAGGAAATTAATGTTTCTTCCGAAGGAATGCGATTTGGCCCTTCCGAAAATGGTAAAAGCTATTCTGGTGACTATCTAATGAAAATAGGATTGAATGTTGGTTCGGGGACGGCTCTTACCAGCTCAGTGTTTGAAATAGCTGAATAATACCCTACAGTAGAGATGCCCAACCTGGGCGTCTCCATATAAATATCCGATGCATTTAATTCAAGAGACGCCCAAATTGGGCGTCTCTACTTGTATGATCAATGATTTAAATCCTTACATAGTGAGTTTACATTCCTGTTTCTGCTGAAATCTTTATATAATTCCTGGTATGGCCAGCAGTATTGATTTAGTTATCATATTGCCGGATTTATTAATTACTTATGGTTCTGAACAAATGCATCCACCTCATCGCAGAAAAATTTCTTATCCTGAAAAATCATATTATGTCCGCTTTTATCAGAGATAACCATATTTTTATCCGTTGAACTAATACGGTTATAAAAATCTTCACCTAACGCCCGGGGACAGGTGAAATCAAATTTTCCCCAAAGCACCAAAACCGGAATTGTCACTATGCCAAGAGAGGAAGAAAATTGTGTTACTGCCAGTTCCTTATTAAAATTTGAATCCTCTGAGTATAGGAGGTTACAAAGTAATGCAGAAAGAGGAATTTGATCCGGGATAGAGTATTTTAATATCAGATTAACAATGTTTATATGCTTTATGCTGTCAACATAGTTTTCTGCCTGAGTTGCATATGTTTCCAGTTGTTGTGAATCTTCCAAGCTGAAGTTTCCTTTATGGCTCATACAAAAGCTGATTATAGGTACCCAGTTGTTGATATTTCTTTCCTGTGAAATCTGATAATTTCCTTCAGTGAGTAATGCCTGTCGGGTGAGAGTATCATTTAACGGATAATTATGGCTCCCATCAACATCTATGTACCCATTTATCATGTTCTGATAACCCGGCCTGGTTACAAAATCGGCAGCGAGAAGGCCCCCGAAACTATGCCCAAGTAAAAACAAACTCATATCCTGACCATAGCGAAACTTAAGAACTTCTATAACTTTTTTCAGATCTTCGACCATCTGATCAAGATGAAGGTTTCCACCATTTGTTGTCCCTTGCGAAGCTCCTGCATTTCTCTGATCCCAGTAAACTATTGCATATTTATCCCCGATATTCTGACTTATGTATTTTGTGTCATAGAAATATGAGCTCACTCCTGGTCCGCCATGAATGAAAAGAATAAAGGTTTTGCTTGCAGTATTTCCCTGTACCAAAACCCGCATGGAAGCTCCTGCATTTTCAACATAGAACGCTTCAGAAACCTTACTGGAAATGGTAATTTTCTCTTTCTGACATCCCGAAAACAAAAGTAAAAGGCCAAAGAAAAATGCTTTTCTCATTATTATTTTGACATTGTAACGGGTTCCCTGATTATTTTATTTTTGGAACTGACTGGCGTGTATCGGATCCCAAATTCAAGCACCGGTCTGAAGTATATTGTACTGTTATATGGGAACATTGATATCAGATTCATCTTTGCCACAGTCGAAAATGGCAGCTGCTTCATCATCGAAAAATCATAACCAAAACCACCTCCTATTGTAACAAGAGCATAATTATAACCTGCAAACTTAACAATTGAAATATTTCCGCTTTCATCTACCTTATAAGTTGTTCCACCCAGGAAAGTACGGCTAAACCCCGGACCAACAGAAAACTCTGAAATAAATCCTGTGTATCTGGTTCTCCGCATCACCCATTCGGCAGTCATGTATAAATTATCATGGAAATCAGGGTGATGGTACCAGTTTATATTTCCGGAAATAAACTTTCCTTTTCTAATACATCTTACAGGTTTCTGATTTTTATACAGCTGTACATTTACATTTTTAAGAGGAAACTCTATACCTGTGCTTATTCCCGGATAGATGAGAGAACTGTTATAAGAAAGTTTGAAACCAATGTGCCGGACATAGGAATCACTAATTGAGTCACATTGTGCATGACTTATTTCACAATAGAGCAAAGCGAATATAGAAACTACGGTTTTCAACATATCACTTCAATCACAAATTCAATGGTAAATAATACATCAGTGCTAATTATTTTTAAACCTCCTTAGTGATTAATATCTTTGCGTTACTTTGAATTTTACATTGTGCTAAAGTTAAGGGATTTCAACTTTATATGATTAAAACGGGAAGCAAACGATAATTTAAACGCGTGGAAGTTTAAAGATTATCCCATTCTCAAATTAATAAACATCCTGACGGCATGATAACCAAAGTATAAACCAAAGCTGCAAAGAATAACTCCCAGTCCTTTGATGAAAACCGATATTATTTTAATATTTATTCGCTTGCGGAAATGCACAATCAGGAAAGCCAGGAGATGAAACCAGATTATACTGCCAACCGAAATGAAAAATGCATAACAAATACTGATAACGAGATGAAAATGAGGTGGAAAGGCAGCTGGCTCTTCTTTATGATTTTTTATTTTAGGTAACTGAATGCTCTCAAGTTGCTGAAGATGTATGTTTTGAGAATTTTCTATTTTCCTGCCTTCGATACTACTGATCTCTTTTGCATTCTGATCAATTTTAACCGCCAATCCGCCTGTATGAAAGCCCATTGCCGCTAAAATGGTAATTACCAATAAGGATGATGTCAGCCATCCGATAAATAAAGTCGGATTAAATAAATTAATCATAAATCCAGTATAGAAGGCGCCTTTTTCTTTCTTTTTAATCTTCTCAGAAATATGGCTTTTGTCCTCAAGATGCTCAATATCGATCTTTGTTCTGAAAATTTTGTATCCCAGGAAGATGAGCAAAACTGATCCAAATGAAAATATATAAGGGATAATCGGTTTATAAAAGGAATAAAGTTTTGTCAAACCGTATACAGCAATGAACACATAAGTAAAATCTGCAAATGAAGCACCAAGGTTCACCAGGTTACAATAACGTAATCTTCCTTTAAGCGCATTGGAGGTAATCAGAATGCTGATAGGACCAGCTATTGGCATTGAAAAAATGAAACCGGACAGTAAACCGGCAATCGACATTGTTATGATACTTTCTATCATTCGGTCCCTATTATTTTTGAATAAATTGGTTGAGGAAAAATCCTTCAGCTGTTTTTAAATCCTCTTCAGTATCAATTTCCATGCAAAAATATTCAGTTGTATCAACAATAAAAAGATTATTATCGGATAATTCCTGGAATGCTGCTTCATAAAACTGGTTAACTTTCTTTTCTGTCACCACTTTTCTGTAAAGTATGGAATAAAGTTCTGTAAGCGCTTCTTTACCAAAGATTTCTATCCCGATAGATTCACCTGCTGCCTCAGACACGTTTACCTCTTTGCCGATTTCAATAACACAACCCCGGGTATCAGTTTTAACTTTTATCTCCTCATCATGTACATCATGTCGATTTAGGGCAAGGCAGTTTTTATATCCTGAGTTTTGTATTTTTGTAATAATCCTTTCATCGAAGACAATATCACTATCCATCATCATCATATCGTCACCCAGAACTGCATCTTTAGCCAGCCATAAGGAATATATATTGTTAGTAGATGCATAAAACTCGTTATAGATATAGGTAATCTTCAGGTGCGGGAATCGTTCCCGGAGGAACTCCCGGATCTTATTTTCGAGATAGCCGGTGACAATTATTATTTCAGAATTGTTGGTTGCCAGAAGGTTTTTGATTGTCCTTTCAAGAATGCATTTCACCCCTACTTTTAACAAACATTTGGGCGTACGATCAGTCAGAGGCTTTAACCTTGAACCGGCTCCGGCAGCAAGAATAACAGTCTTCATCACTTCAAAGTTTCGAAAGATTTATCAATCTGATATTGAATTAGCCACAATAATAATGCAAGAATATTAAATCCGCCTATTACAATCCAGAAAAAAACATCAAAACGGCAAAAAAGAGAACAAAGTACCAGAGTCGTTATTTTGGCAGAAGGTCCCATAAACACCCAAAAACGAATTATAATCCGGTTCCTGTTAAAATAATATTCCGGAGTTGCATTTATGATCTTTGGTCTCTTTCTTCTGGAAGTAAGGCTTTCCTGTATTTTTGAATATGTTAAATATATGTAAACAATCGTTTTGTAGAACCATTTACCTTTCTCATTTTTAATTATTTCATACTCATTTCTATACTCTTCCAGCTCTTCATTGTAAGTATCTTTACGTTCCAATACGATATCGAGGAATCGTGTTCTGAAATAATCCACCAGTGATTCCTGAACAATTATGCTAATTCCTGCCACAGCGAGAAGAAATACCAATGAGGAAGGTTGTTCCGGTTTGTTTGAATAGCCAATAGCTATCCCTGCAAAAATTGCTATAGCTGCAATATAATCAGCAACCCCATCGAGAAGCCTGCCAAATGCTGAACCATTTTTCTTAATTCGAGCCAATTGACCATCGCTGCAATCAAATATATTAAAAAGCAAATAGAATATTGCCCCGGCAATACATGTCGTGTGTGACCCGATTGAATAGAAACAGCCACCTAAAATCCCCATCACCATTGCAATTAATGTAAGATGGTCAGGTCTGATTTTTGTACTGTAAACTGATATTACTACCAGGAAAGCGAGAGGCCTGTATAAGATTAGATCTATAACTTCTTCAACCTCAGCCATTTTAAGGGAGTTTTTATACTCTCTGTACCAGTGCATGATTGATCTCTTTACACATGAAAGTCCGTATCATTTCTAAAAGCAGGCAATTCTGAGGATGTGTTCCCAGTGTAATCCGGATATGTCTGTTCAACCCTTCTTCGTTCATGAATTTGATGATCATATTTCTCTCGGTCAGATATTCTTTCAGTGAGTCTTTTATTTCAGAAGGAATTTTTACCATGATAAAGTTTGCAAATGATCTGTATGCAGTGAAACCAGACCATTGATTCAGCTCATTAAATAACATATTCATATCAGCAGCCATTTTCAGACTTATTGAACTATAGTATTCAGGGGAATCAAGAGCGGCAATAGCAATTTTTTCAGAGAGACGGTTGAAACCCAAATACCTGGCACCTAATAATGAAATCCTGCCATGATTATCACCAAGAAAAGCAAACCCGGTTCTGATGCCTGCGAGTGCATAATATTTAGAAAAGGTCCGTAAAATTATAAGGTTAGGATATCGGTTAACCAACCCCACAGGATCAGTCTTAAAAGTCACATCAAAAAATAAATAAGCTTCGTCAAGGACAACGATACTATCTTTCATTTTTTCAAGAACAAAGTTCAATTGGTCAGTCTCAAGGCGGTTTCCAGTGGGATTATTTGGTGAACTGATAATAACTAATTTAGGTTTTTGTTCATTATATATCTTTATCATACCTTCGATATCATAATAGAAAGTATGCTCACCCTCAACTATTGGATATTCTATACTTATGCCTTCCACATCCTCAGCAATTTTCTTATAATACCACCATGAAAATGATGGAATCATTATCTTCTCGCCTTTATTAATATAACATTGAACAACCTGTTTCAATATGTCTTCGCTGCCGTACCCAAGCAGTATTTTCTTCTCCTCCGTACCATAATCATAAGCTAATCTCTCTGATAATAGACTTTTAATCCCTCTGGAGAAATCTCTTGAATAAATGTTAAGAGTGTTATCATTTGAGTTTTGCAACACTTTAAAACATTCAGGAGAAGGACCATATTGATTTTCATTCCTATCCAGGAAGATCAAATCTTTTTCATTAATTGCAACCATCAGGTATGATTTTATTGATCCAAAATAACAACTCGAACAAATATGGATAAAAGTCGATAATAATAAAAATATATTTGCCTTATTTTTCCAAATTAGGCAATTTCTTGTATACCAGTTAATTCTTAAATCTGCTCCCGGTTTCAAAAAAGCAATGAAAATCCTGAACTCATTTATGAAATAAAGTCAATCTATTAAAAATGAAATTGAATGGAATAATTGATTTCTACTTCCTTATATGTCGCACTTATAGTTATACTGCAGAAAAATATTTCCTGAACCTCAATGCCACATTAACAAGGCCGATCATAACCGGAACCTCAACCAGTGGTCCTATTACAGCTGTAAATGCCTCTCCTGAGTTTATCCCGAAGACTGCTATTGCTACAGCTATAGCCAGTTCAAAATTGTTGCTTGCAGCCGTAAATGAAAGTGTTGCTGTTTGCTCATAAGTAGCGCCTGCCTTTCTGCTCATAAAAAATGAAAAGAAGAACATAATCAAAAAGTATATAATGAGTGGTATCGCAATTAGAATCACATCGAAAGGCAGTTTGATGATATATTCGCCCTTCAATGAGAACATTACTAATATTGTAAACAATAATGCAATAAGAGTGACCGGACTGATTTTAGGAATAAACCTTGTATGATACCATTCCTTGCTTTTAACCCTTATTAAGATAAAACGGGTGAGAAAACCTGCAATGAACGGAATCCCAAGATAAATAAATACACTCCTGGCTATCTGTCCGATGGTAATTCTGTCTACAACAGAATTAGTTGGAACTCCGAACCACCCGGGCAAAACAGCAATAAAAATCCAGGCATAGACTGAAAAAAACAATACCTGGAAGATTGAATTGAAAGCTACTATCCCGGCGCAATATTCTGTGTCTCCTCTTGCCAGATCGTTCCATACAATTACCATAGCGATGCATCTGGCAAGTCCAATCATGATGATGCCATACATGTAAGGCAGGTTTGAATTGTCTTTCCCGGGAAACAGTTTGAAGAATAAAATTGCCAGGGTAAACATAAGAACCGGTCCTATTATCCAATTCTGAATCAGGGAAAGGCCCAAAATCCTGAAGTTCCTGAAAACACCGCCCAATTCTTCATACCTGACCTTTGCAAGTGGCGGGTACATCATAAGTATTAAACCGATAGCAATAGGAATATTTGTTGTACTATCGGGTGAAGATTTCAATGAATTCCAGAAAGTTGCGATTACCGGGAATAAATATCCTGAAAAGACCCCGATGAACATTGCAAGAAATATCCATAATGTCAGATAACGGTCAAAGAACTTTAGTTTAGGTTTCATCTTATAGTAATTTAAAAATCAGGCAAATTGATTCTAGCAGCAGTTTGATTTTGAATCAGAACACCCGCATGTTGGTTCTGTGTTTTTGAGTATTCCGTTAATAATACCAGCTGCACAACCAACACCTGAATTGACAGTGATTGCCTGTACCTGGCAATTTAATGCACACGCACCGCATTCCATACAATAATCCCGTCTTACAATGTGAGCTTTCTTTCCGGAAAGTTCAAACACATCATGAGGACATACCTTTACACACATTCCACAACCGTTGCAGGTATCTTCACACAAATTAAGTGTCACAACATCTGGAAGATATACTAAATCTTTCATAAATATTTCGTTAAATTAATTTACCAATAACCTGTAAAACAACACCGATAAGGGCAAACCCTATTTGAAAAGGCACCGAGATCTTCATTTCTTTTTTAACTCCCGACAACGATGTATATGTCGATGAACCTGTAAAGTTCATTGCCAGGAAGGAGGATATCACCGTAATAATGAAAAACCATGATATTAATTCAATAACATTTTTATCTGCAAATTTTAAGATTACAAGAAAAAGAAAGACAGTTGCCCCTGCAATAAATCCCTTTAAAGAAAAATGACGACCGGGTATATATGGAAGGAACAATGGTGTTATGACAATTCCCGAAAAATATGCAAGGAACACATACAAAAGCGCAGGCCCTCCTTCACCTGAAAAATTATTATATGAAAAACCCTTGCTGCTGATACCGGATATTAAAAAGAGAGCTGCCATTGCACCCAGAAGGTAAAATTTGCCATACATAAAATCGTTGGGAATGAGCTTTATCCGGTCTTTAAACCCGAAAGTGACTCTCCTCATTTCCCTGTCAGCCCTGTAACCATCATTGATAAATTTTTTTATATCTGATGCACGGACCGGGCCATAATGAACATTGAATCCTGTCTCTTCCTTAACCTTATGAGCAGCAACTCCTGTTGCACCAAGTTGTGGCAGGATAAGCCGCCTGTGATTCACAATTTTTTCGAGTGATACCATTCTTATCCTGTTGATAAGTTCTTTAGTTCCGAAGGTACCTTTACCTGCAGCACACCAGACATTTACACCTTTAGTGTCTAATACCAGTATCCATCCATTCTCCCCTGAGAGATTTTTGCGTAAAGCATCAAAAGAAAGTTTGTAATTTGCAGTCACAAATACATCGGACTCCTGATTTGGAGAACCAACGGCATAAAGTCCGGGTTTAACCCGGTAATTGTTTCGATTAATACCCCATCGTACCATAACAGCGCCAAAAAAATCTGAGGAATTAAGTTCCGAAGCTATCACTGGAATATCAATGCCTGAAACTGGTATGCTCCCAATTAAAAATGTGTCTTTCATCTCAAATTAAAAAATTATTATAAAATCTTAAAAAAGTAGTTTTAATATCATCCCTGATCCTTCTGAATTCACTCATAATGAATTCCTCAGACCCCGTTGCATCAGATGGATCTTCAAATCCAAAATGCACGCGGTGTTTCACTTTACCAAGGAATACAGGACAGGTTTCTTTTGCATTATCACATACGGTTATTACATAATCCCATTCATAATTCAGAAATTCATCGACTGATTTTGGGGAATTTTTGCTTATGTCAATCCCTGCTTCCCTCATCACAATGACCGCTTTTGAATTAACTTCTAATCCCGGTTGTGTTCCGGCAGATTCGACCTCAATCTTATCATCAAATGACTTAAAAAAGCCCTGAGCCATTTGACTGCGGCAACTATTTCCTGTACATAATATCAGTATCTTCATAATTTATTAATTTGAAAATTTAAATAGTCAGATAATTAAAAACTCTACTGTTTTCATTTGCAATCAAAAGTTACAGGAATATTTATATCGTTTAAAAACTTCTCTGCCATTTTCTTTAGTTCGCATACGTTCCTGAGATTCAAACAATAGCAGGTTTTCACTCCTTCTGTGGTGCCCTGAATCAAACCTGCATCCTTTAATTCCTTAAGGTGCTGGTTTACTGTGGTCCTTCCCAAAGGAAGCTCATCAGCGAGATCGCCGGTAATACATGTTTTTGTATCAGCCAGGTATTTCAGAATTGCAAGACGGGCGGGGTGGGCTAAAGCCTTAAACAGTGTTGAGCAGTTCTGTAGTTCCGGGCTGAATAGTTCACTTTTAGTATATGCCATAGCAAAATAATATTTGACGTAAATATACGTTATATTTTATTATGACGTATATATACGTTAATAATTTTTAAAAATATTTTTAATCAGGATTTTTTAAAGAGACCAAATTAGTATAGTTAGGACCATTTTCACCTTTTGTTCTCCTTCTCGCAAGGGCAGGGAATCGGCTTATATTTTTTGTATCTATGCTGGGTAGCACAACCGGCTGTGATCATTAAAATTAAAAGTATCACAACAAAAAGATTATTGGCTTTTTTCTCTGACATTTTCAGAAAACTGATTTTAACCAGCGGCTTACAGTATAAATGATTTTCCATATTCTCCACAGAATTGACTGAGTCGGGAACCTCCGTATAAAACTTTAATCTTTGAGGCACCGTACAGAGTATTTATTAGTCTTTTCAGTTCCATGAATATCCGCTACATCCTCTTTTCTCGAAATATCAATTATAGGTTTGTCATCTATAATAAGGTAACTGAAATATTCAGCATTGGTCTTATCATATTCCGTGGAGGTCCAGTAATAGCCGCTTTCATCCATCTCTGAAAAGGTCCCCTCATAATCCTGCATACCTCCCAGTTGAATTCCAAATGAAGAAGGATCAGAAGCAATTTTCCCCCAGGCTTCTTTCTGTTCAAAATAATTTATAAGCGCTTGAAATTCAGTACCTGATGGAAGACGCCAACCGGATGGACATGAATTCAACGCGGTTTTCCATTCATAGAGCACACCGTAGGCTGGAATATTGTTGGAATCGTTATCAAAACAGAATGCACCGCTTTTAGCTTTATACTTGAGGTTTTCTGACATCCAGGTAACTCCTGCTACTGTTATTGTACGATAAACATTACCGTCCCGATTATCAGTGAATTTAACCTGTCCGGATAATCCCATAAAAAATAATAAGAACATAAAAACCAATAAAATCTTCTTCATATTCCTTTCGTTTTCAAATTTTAAAATCATCCATTAAGCTTTATGATCAGCAAATGTAATGCCACGCCTGAGAATCAGGTGTAAAATTAAATCTAGCTTTTATAAAAAACAGTTGATAAGTCAAAATGTTATTAACCAACTATCGCAAATAATCAATAATTTTTTAGAGTTGATTAAAACAAGGATAATTTAAGTTGCGGAAGTATTGCGATGACACCTGAACGATATCTCACTGTCCAATCATGAAATCGTACACCATAGTGCCTCCCATGAACCCTGTGAAGGTTACGGCGATGAAAGCCAGGAGATAGAAACCGAAGGCTATCCATTTTAAAGGAGTTTCCTCTTTCTTTTTTACCATAAGCCAGATCCTGAAGATTGTACCGGCAATAATAAGGATCATTGTAATTAAAGCTCCTGTTTCGTGCCTTACAAATACTTTTAAAATTTCACCCTGAGTTGGTTCTTCAGTAAATAAGTGACCGGTTGACCATGCAGCTATTGCCCCAAGGGATCCCAACACCATAAGATAAAATCCGGTTTTTGAAAGACACTTTTCGTTTTTGAAAAAAAGGGAGATAACTTCAGCAAAAAATCCAACTGTTATCAGTGCAATCGGGAAGTGCACAATCATGGGGTGTAAATGGTCTGTATTGAACATGATATCAATAATTTTGTCTCTTTAAATATTCCCCTTTACTGTTTAACATCTTCCAATAGTCCAAAATTAGTTTATTCACATGGAATTTTATCAATCTGAAAATAAGAATAATTATGCCGGCGGAAAGATTATAATAATTTCACTTGTATTCTTATTCAGGAGTACCTGTTTGTTCTGATTAGCAAAAGAATTATAAATTAATTAACTTAGAGCCCTTTTAAAATTGAAGCAATCTCAGGATATAATGCCAGATAAAACAGATATAAAGCCTTATGGTGAAAAACAGATTGCATTCGATAAGCGTTATCTGGAGATGGCCATGATATGGGCCCAGAATTCATACTGCATCAGAAGGCAGGTAGGTGCTCTGATCGTGAAAGGAAAGATGATTATTTCTGACGGTTATAATGGCACACCTTCCGGATTTGAAAATGTTTGTGAAGATGAAAATAATATTACAAAACCATACGTTCTACATGCTGAAGCCAATGCAATTACAAAAGTTGCCAAATCGAATAACTCAAGTGAAGATTCAACTCTCTATGTTACAACATCACCCTGTATGGAGTGTTCAAAACTTATTATTCAATCTGGCATAAAAAGAGTTGTTTATTGTAATAAATATCATAAAACCGATGGCCTTGAACTTCTGAAGCGTGCCGGAATAGAATTGGTATATATTGACCCTGAAAAAAATATTTATGAACTACAATAATTCAAAAAAGATAGTTTTTCTTCCGGTAATACTTGGAATCTCCCTGGCACTCGGCATATTAATCGGACGAATTCTTCCGTCAGATAAGAACTTTCCCCAGCATTCAAGTGTAAGGTCAGGAAACGATAAGTTAAACAACATTCTGAATATCATCGAATCTAATTATGTTGACTCGGTTAACCGTAAGGATCTGGTTGAGTCAGCCATTCCGGCGATACTTAAAAAACTTGATCCTCATTCCGTATATATTCCGGCGAAAGATCTTGCCCGCGCCAATGAACCATTGCAGGGAAACTTTGAGGGAATTGGAATTTCTTTCAGTATGCTCACCGATACAATCCTTATAATAAGTACAATTCCTGGCGGGCCATCCGAAAAACTGGGGTTGTTGCCGGGAGATAAGATTCTTTATGTCAATGATTCTCTTGTTGCCGGCAAACATATCCCTGACGAAAAAGTGATGGGGATGCTCAAGGGGCCGAGAGGAACTATTGTTAAAATAAAAATACTTCGCAGTGGTCAGAAAGAGCTTATTCCCTTTGAGATAACCCGCGACAAAATCCCCATATACAGCGTAGATGTTGATTATATGGTGAATGATCATATAGGATATATCAAGATCAACACATTTGCCATGACAACCTTTGATGAGTTCATGAAAGGGCTCAGGGACCTGAAAGACCATGGTATGACCGGCCTCATACTTGATCTTCGTGGCAACTCCGGCGGTATAATGGAAGCCGCTATTCAGATTGCGGACCAATTCCTTAAGGAGGGTCAGCTGATAGTTTATACAAAGGGCCGTGCTTCACCCCGAAGTGAGGCAAAAGCTACGGGAAAAGGAGAATTTGAGACCGGGAACCTTGTTGTCCTTATAGATGAGTGGACTGCATCGGCCAGTGAAATTCTTGCCGGAGCTCTGCAGGATAACGACCGTGGAACCATTATTGGCCGTCGATCCTTTGGGAAGGGGCTGGTTCAGGAACCTATTCCGTTCTCTGATGGTTCAGGAATGCGGCTTACTATCGCCCGTTATTATACACCCACAGGAAGATCAATACAAAAACCATATAAAGATGGGTTTGAAAAATATTTCGACGATCTTAACCAGAGATATACACATGGTGAATTTGAAGTGTCGGATAGTATCCATTTTTCTGACTCTCTGAAATTTACCACACCCGGGGGTCATATAGTATATGGAGGAGGAGGTATAATGCCCGACAAATTTGTACCTGTAGATACCTCAGGAGTATCACCTTATTTCATTAAAGTAAGATCTTTTATTTACAGATTTGCTCTTAAATACACTGAGAACCACAGGGACGTACTAAAGAAATATCTTGAAGCGGGAGAGATGGAAAAATACCTTGATAAACAGGATCTTCTCGATCAGTTTGTACAATTTGCTTCATCAAACGGTATAAAGAAAGATCCGGCAGGTTTAAAAATTTCAGGAGCAATAATTCATACCCAGATAAAAGCATATGTTGCCCGTAATATTCTGGATAACAAAGGATTTTATCCTATCTGGGAGGAGATAGATACCACACTCAAATTTGCGATTGATTTTCTGAAGAAGTAATTACCATTCTCCCGCTGATCTCGCAGATTTGCGCTGATCTGCGAAATCTGCGTGGAAAAATCAAACAAATTCGCTTACAAAATCTCTTATAATTCTAATTGTGAGCTCTTCTTCTTCTATAAATCCCAAATGTCCTGAGTTTGTCAGAACAACAACCCTGGCATTTGAAGGAAGTTTAACTTGCTTCTGAATAAGTTCGCATGGTATATAATTATCCATTGACCCCAATAGCCACAGGCAAGGGACTTTGCCTTCTTCCATAAATGTTAACCTTGAGGGACGTATCATCATACCGTTCAGAACTGCAATAATTCCTTCTCCGGGTATCCGGGAAGCAATATTTTGTGACCTATGAAGAGCGTCAGTAAACTTTCCGAGGTTCGATGAGGCAAACATTTTTATTACATTATCGGGATACATCAGGTTCTTCTTTCCTATTTTAACTATTTCAATTTCGCGCTTCCTTTTTTCAAGTGCTGCCGGAGTGTCTGCAAATGGTTGTGAATGAAAGAGACAGTAACCTGAAAGAAGATCCGGGAAAAGTTCAAGGAAAGCCAACGCTACATATCCTCCGAGAGAATGACCTGTCAGGAATGCTTTTTGAATTCCGAGATAATCAAAAAGTTTTTTAATTGCCATAGCCATAAACTCCATATTATGTACCTCTCCAAAAACATCTGAAAGGCCACATCCTGGCAGATCCACCGCAATAACCCTGAACGATAATGCAAGTTTCCCGGAAAAACCATTCCACACTTCAGATGATTCAAGATAACCGTGAAGTAGAACAATGATGGCCCCTTCACCTGAATCTGTATAGTGAATCCTTCTTCCTCTGTATGAAAAAAACATTTTAATAAGGTTTTTAACTTTGTAAAGGTAGCCAATTATCAGCTAATGGAAGATATGCTCATTGTCAGAAGTATTTTGTGATATTTAGCATTATTGCAAAATTGTAAATCTGATTTAATAAATTTAACTTTGATAAACTTCCTTCCATGGCAAAAAGATAAACTCTAAACACTTCATAATCAATGAGTAAAGTTTTGTTTTCCTCTATTACCAAGAAATTTACAATGGCATTGGCCGGTTTGTTCATGCTCACCTTCTTACCCCTTCATCTGTTTATCAACCTGATGTTGCTTAAAAGTGAACCCGGACCTTTTAATACTGCTGCCCATTTCATGGCAACTTTCCCGGTGATAAAGATTATAGAGGTTGTTCTGTTTGCAGCAATACTTATTCATATTTCCTATGGCATATGGCTGCAGATCCGGAACTGGCTGTCAAGGCCAGTGGGATATGTCAGCGGAAACAAATCGGATATATCTTTTTTCTCAAAGTTTATGATCTGGACAGGAGCGATAATCCTCACTTTTTTGATCCTTCACTGGTTCAATTTCTATTTTATAAAGCTTGGAATAGTAAAAGGAAACCCTGAAGACTTCTATTCTGTAGCTCATAACCTATTTAAAATCCCTGCATATGACATTATTTACCTGTCCTGTTTTGCACTCCTCGGGTTTCACCTTTTTCATGCTTTTTATTCAGCTTTTCAAACTCTGGGGCTGAATCACAGAATCTGGTCTCCTGTTGTTAAGGTTATTGCATTTATTTATGCTGTCATTATACCTGCAGGTTTTGCTTTTATTTCAATCACTTTATGGCTTTTCAGATAAATCCGGAAGGAAAAATTTAAAATCATGGAAAAATTAATTTCAAAGATACCAGATGGTCCCTTGGCAACGAAATGGACTAAGTATAAAGCTTCTGTGAAACTTGTCAACCCGGCTAATAAGAAGAAACTTGAAATAATTGTGATAGGTACAGGCTTGTCAGGAGCAGGTGCTTCTTCTGCACTTGGTGAACTCGGGTACAGCGTAAAAACCTTCTGTTACCAGGATTCACCCCGCAGGGCTCATTCAGTTGCTGCTCAGGGTGGAATAAATGCAGCCAAAAACTATCAGAATGATGGTGACAGCACCTATAGACTTTTTTATGATATGATAAAGGGCGGTGACTTCAGGGCCCGTGAAGCAAATGTTTACCGGGCAGCCGAAGTAAGCAACCAGGTTATCGACCATTATACTGCACTCGGGGTACCTTTTGCACGTGATTATGGCGGAACACTCGATACAAGATCTTTTGGTGGAGTACAGGTATCAAGAACCTTTTATTCAAAGGGTCAGACCGGTCAACAATGTCTGCTGGGTGTTTATTCATCTTTGAACCGACAGATAAAAAAAGGTAACGTAACAATGTATCCCAGGAGAGAGATGCTCGATCTTGTTCTGGTTGATGGTAAAGCACGGGGGATAATTGCCCGTAATCTTCTTACAGGCGAAATTGAAAGACACGCAGCACATGCAGTTGTGCTTGCCACCGGGGGATATGGAACAATTTATTTCCTTTCAACTCTGGCTGTAAATTCAAATGCCTCAGCAGCATGGAAAGCACATAAAAAAGGAGCTTTTTTTGCCAATCCGAGTTTTGTCCAGATACACCCGACCTGTGTTCCTCAGCTGAATGAGTTTCAGTCAAAACTGACACTCATGTCGGAGTCACTCCGTAACGATGGACGCGTTTGGGTACCAAAAACAAAAGGAGACTCAAGACCTGCAAATGATATACCTGAAGAAGAAAGAGATTATTTTCTTGAAAGAAGATACCCGGCCTTCGGAAATCTTGTACCAAGGGATGTAGCTTCAAGGGCAACAAAGGAACGTTGTGATGCTGGTTTTGGTATTGGTGATACAGGATTAGCTGTTAATCTTGATTTCCGCGATTCAATAAAGAAACAGGGGAAAAAAGCTATTGAAAACAAATACGGGAATTTATTTGATATGTATAAAACAATCACAGGAATCGATTCATATGAAGAACCTATGCGTATATATCCGGCAGGTCATTACACTATGGGCGGATTATGGGTTGACTACGAGCTGATGACTACAATTCCCGGACTTTATGCAATAGGAGAATCCAACTTTTCTGACCATGGAGCAAACCGTCTGGGAGCAAGCTCACTGATGCAGGCTTCAGGTGACGGGTACTTTATTCTTCCAAATACAATAAGTAATTATCTGGCTGATGAGATCCGTGTTCCTAAAATCTCAACCAATAAACCTGAATTTGCAGAAGCAGAAAAAACAGTTATCGAAAGACTTAATAAATTTATTTCAATAAAGGGAAGACAGACTGCTGCATCTTTTCATAAGCGATTAGGTAAGATAATGTGGGATTATTGTGGAATGGTAAGGAATGAAGAAGGATTGAAAAAAGCTCAGGTATTAATTAATGTTCTAAGGGAGGAATTCTGGAAAGATCTTAATATTCCCGGGGAATATACCGAGCTAAATCAGGAACTTGAAAAGGCAGGAAGAGTTGCTGATTATTTTGAACTTGCAGAGCTTCTGGTCACTGATGCTCTTGACAGAAATGAATCATGCGGGGCACATTTCAGGGAAGAATATCAGACACCGGAAGGAGAGGCCCTGAGAAACGATGAAAAGTTCGCTTATGTGGCTGCGTGGGAATATACAGGAGAAGGGAAGCCACATATTCTCCATAAGGAAGAACTTAAGTTTGAAGAGGTGGAGATGAAAGTAAGAAGCTACAAATAAAGGCACAGGGCACAGAGCACAGAGCAAAGGGCAAAAAAAAATCCACTGAGCTCTGAGCCCTGAGCTCTGAGCGATTTTCTAAACGGACAATATTTACTGGTCAGTATAATATAACTCAAAAAAGATATGAAGCTCACGTTAAAGATATGGCGACAGAAAAACCCAAAAGCCAAAGGTAACTTTGAGACCTACATTATGGATAATGTATCTCCCAAGATGGCATTCCTTGAGATGCTTGATGCCCTCAATAAAAGGCTTGTTGAAGAGCATAAGGATCCGGTGGCTTTTGACCACGACTGTCGTGAAGGTATCTGCGGGTCATGCGGGATGTATATTAACGGACATCCTCATGGTCCGGTTCCTGCTATAACAACCTGTTCTCTTTCAATGAGATATTTTAAGGATGGAGATACAATCTGGGTAGAACCATGGAGAGCAAAACCTTTCCCGGTAATCAAAGATCTGATTGTCGACAGGAGTGCTTTTGACAAAATCCAGATTGCGGGTGGATTTATTTCTGTCAACACCGGGGCCGCCCCGGAAGCCAATTCAATCCTCATTCAGAAGAAAAAGTCCGATGATGCATTTGATTCTGCGATCTGTATCGGATGCGGTGCATGTGTAGCCGCCTGTAAGAATGCTTCAGCAATGTTGTTTGTATCGGCTAAAATATCGCAGTTCGCTCTGTTACCGCAGGGACGTGTTGAAGCCCGGGAGAGGGTAAGAGCTATGGTTGAAAAAATGGATGAACTCGGATTCGGCAACTGCTCAAACACTGGAGCATGTGAAGCTGAATGCCCGAAAGAGATCAAACTTGTAAATATTGCAAGACTTAACAGGGAATATTACAAGGCATTTTAACCCGGAACTGAATAGAGAGTCATACTATTTATTTCAAGAGCGGACAGATTTCCATATCCATCCTGATTATGGTATACACAACCGGTATCAATAGGGATCACTTTTGCTTTTTCAGCTATTAGCTTTTTAACGTAAGAAATGGTTTTTGGTCGATGTCCATGAATTATTGTTTTATCCGATAACACGGGATTTTGATATGAAAGCCTGCATTCCCAAATCATACCACCCTTATCTGCAAAAGGATCAGTTGCTGAATCATCAAATCCGGCGTGGACAAAAATCACATTGCCAATTATCTTATAAAAATCGAGTTTGGTAAAAAACTCCAGATATAGACTATCAATTTCCCTGATATCCTGAATTCCAAAACTTTCCAGGGTCGACATACCATTGTTCATTAACCATAGGGGTAATATGTCCTGATTATAATAGGAGTCAACCAACATTGCTTCATGATTACCGGTAAGGGTTGTAACGTTAAACCCTTCTCTTATAAGATCAATAATGAAATCAATAACTTCTTTACTTTGATTTCCGCGATCAATGTAATCGCCGAGAAGTATGAGCTGATCCGATTTAGTGAGCCTGATAGTATTGACAACAAGCTCATAAAATGGCTTATAACAACCGTGAATATCGCTTATAGCAAAAAGACGTCCCACGAAAATATAAAAATATATAAAAAAGAGTCTTTGAATAAATGCCCCATCTGCTAAAGTCGGCTCTCACCTAAAATATTCTGTTTCGGATGTAATGCCCCCTGGCCACTTCGTGGCCATCCCCCTAAAAGGGGATTAATTCTGTGGCATTTACCTGAATTACACTTGAATATAGAGTATTAGCCTCTCCTTAGGGGTGTTGGGGGCTCAGGAACAAACAGATTCTACTTCTTTTACAGTTTTTGGAATTGGTTTTCCAAGAACCTTATGCCCTTTCTCAGTAATCAAAACATTATCCTCAATCCGGATACCTCCAATTGACATATAGGCATCAATTTTACTGTAATTGATGAATTCTTTGAATTTACCTTCCGCTTTCCATTTTTCAATTAACTCAGGAATGAAGTAGCATCCTGGTTCAACAGTAAAGACATGACCAGGTTTATATGGCAGAGCAAATCTGAGAAACGCTGTACCAAACTGTTCACTTCGTTTTACCTCATCATTATACCCGATGAAATTTTCTCCCAGAGCTTCCATATCATGAACATCAAGACCCATCAAGTGACCAAGTCCGTGAGGCATGAATAATGCATGAGCCCCTGCATTTACAGCATCATCAACATCACCTTTCATCAATCCTAAATTTTTCATTTCTGCTGTTATGATCTTACATGCCATAAAATGCAGATCACGATTTGACATACCTGGTCTGGTAACTTTTATTGCTTCGGTATTAGCTTTAAGCACAATTTCATAAATATCTTTCTGTTTATCATTGAATTTTCCTCCAACCGGAGTTGTACGGGTTATATCCGAAGCATAATGAAGATTTGTTTCAGCGCCGGCATCACAGACCATCATCTTTCCTTTGGTCAGTATATTACCATGTGAATGGTTATGAAGGGTCTGTCCGTTAATACTCAGAATTATGGGGAATGAGGTACCCCCTCCTTTTGCCAGAGCGATTCCTTCAATAGCTCCGAAAATATCCTGCTCTCTGACACCCTGTTTACACATCTTCATTGCAGTGACATGCATTTCATAAGCAACATCCTCGGCTTTTTCTATTTCATCAATTTCAACTTTTTCTTTTATTGATCTCATTGAGATAACAGCCTTTATAAGATCAACAGATGCCAGTGTTTTCATCTGGCATGGATTTTCCTTTAGCAAAGCACCCAGTTTCATCTTTGTTTCTCCCCTGTAAGGAGGAAGAAAATGAATTTTCCTCTTCTTCAGTTGTGCATCCTTAATTGCATCCGTGAGCTTAGACATCGACGCAGTATCAGAAATACCACATTTAATTGCAAGCTCTTTGATTGTTGGTTGAGGACCCATCCAAATAATGTCATCCATTCCATAATCATTGCCGAATATCCTGTCCTTTCCCGAATCGAAATCCATTAGTCCGACGAACCCGGGTAAATCAATTCCGAAAAAATACAGGAAATCGCTATCCTGCCTGAAATGGTATGTGTTATCAGGATAATTCATCGGCGATTCAAGGTTACTGATAAAGAGTGCAATACCTGCTTTTAACTTTTTACGGAGTTCTTCTCTCCTTTTGATATATACTTCACTTTTAAACATATCGAAATATTTTTATGATTTGAAACCACTAAGTTAATGTAATTTCTTATCTATGCTCCAGCTTCCTTTCAGTCCTAAAATAAACCATTCCAGGGCAACAGTACCTGCCGCATAACTCGATTAAGTGTTATTAACAATCCTAAGTCTAAAAAATGAGATTTGATATTTGTAATAATCAGATAAATAAAAATGCGAATAGCCTTGTTTATTAACAAATGTTTGCTATATTCGCTCATCTTATCAACACCTTATTAACAACCTAACCCGGATATGCCATACAGAAGATTACCCAACACAGATACTGCCCGTATAAAGGCGATGAAAACTGCACTGGAAAAAGGGAAGGAGCTTCCGCCTAATAAACTGGCATTTTCATCAAAAACAATTGTACGTCTTCAGAAGTTTCTGCCAATGTTCGACCATAACTTCCAATTATATCGTCAGGCATTGGCTTCCCAAAATAAAAAAGGCAAAGACTATAATGAGACTTTGAGGAAGGCCCGGATTTATCTGACTCACTTTATAAGGATAATGAATATGGCAATCTTCCGTGGTGATCTTCCTGGTGAAACAAGGGCATTTTATGGACTCGCTACAGATGAATCTACAGTTCCCTCAATTAGCACCGAGAACGAGTTAATGAGTTGGGGAAGAAGGATAATTGAGGGTGAAGAGTTCAGGATAAAGAAAGGAGGAAGTCCGATAACAAATCCAACAATCGCAGTGGTAAAAGTCAGGTTTGAAAATTTCATTGAAGCATGGAATTATCATAATACACTTGCAAAAAGGACCTTTGATTACACTGAAAAGAATAATAATCTCCGAAAAGAAGCCGATGAACTTATTCTTCAGGTATGGAATGAAGTTGAAAATTACCACAATGCGCTTCCTGAGGAGTTAAGAAAACCATTGAGCGAGGAATACGGAATTATTTATTTTTACAGGAAAGGAGAACTTGAGAAAGCAAATGCTTCCGAAGCTCAGGCTCAGACTTGGTCCGAATCAGTTTAAGACACTTGCTTCTGAATTATCAATGTCCATCAGTATTCCTGCGGTTATTCCTGAAATAAAATAATATTATCAGGCTTATTAATATCGGCAGCGGAAGAGCGATAGCCTGTTTCAATAGTGGTGTATCCACAGGTGCATCAAATTTCTCCATACCTTGAATATATGCAACAACTACAGGAACTGCATTATTGACAAAATGCGAAATTACGGGAAGCCAAAGGGTTCCGCTCCAGAAAAAAAGGTAACCAAAAACCAGTCCGAGTATAAATCTTGGAATAAATCCAAAAAACTGAAAATGTATTGTGCTGAAAATAAAGGCTGTGACCCAGATTGCCACATGACCTGATTTGAAAAGGTTATATAGGATTTTTTGCAGTACTCCTCTGAATAATATTTCTTCTGCTAATGCAGGAAGAATAGCAATGATAAAAAGATTCAGTATCATTGTTCCGAAAGCAGGAGAAATCATAACCTGATTGATAATGTTATTTGCGTGATCTTCTTTTTCTACCATCCACTTTTCAACACCCGAAAGCCATTCCGGAAGATGCATTCCAGCATTAATCTGTTCGGTAAAACTGGTTACAGGGAGTATGCATAAGGCAAGAATAATAACGAGACCTGTCTCCTTCAAGTGTGGTATTTTAAGTTCGCTTAATCCGGTTGAAGATCCAGGTTTCATCATTACCAGAATTATAATTGAAGGAACAAGAAAAAGTGAAATGTCCTGAATGATCAGAATGTACTTTAAAAAACCCACATCGCTATTTCTTAATGCTTCGGTGGATTTTTCAAGTACTGTTAAATCGGAACCGAAAATCATTGTACCTGCCAGAATCAGAATTATTGACAGTGTAATGCCGACTCCCATTATTATCAATAATGACACAAAAAGCTGATAAAGAGGAGATTCATTGTATAATTTGAAATGTCTCTGCTTGTCGCCCATTTTATTAATTTTGCAGTCACTTAAATATACACAAATATGTAGAGACGTTGCATGCAACCTCTCTACATATTGCCCTAATTTAAAATATCAGGAATTTGAAAATTGGCAACATATTGTTAGGTGAGAATCCATTGTTCTTAGCTCCTATGGAAGACATTACCGATCCTTCATTCCGGATGGTTTGTAAGATGTATGACGCTGATTTCATGTATACCGAATTCGTTTCTTCTGACGGCCTTATACGCGACGGAAAGAAGAGTGTCAGAAAACTGGATATCTATGATTTTGAAAGGCCAATTGGTATACAATTGTACGGGCATTTAACCGATTCAATGGTAGAGGCAGCTCTAATTGCCGAAGAAGCAAAACCTGAACTCATCGATATCAATTTCGGATGTCCGGTTAAAAAAATTGCTAACCGTGGTGCCGGCGCAGGGATGCTCCGTAACCTGCCATTGATGATTGCAATGACTGAAGCTATAGTCAAATCTGTTAAACTTCCGGTTACCGTCAAAACCCGACTTGGCTGGGACGATGACAGTAAGAACATAGTAGAGATTTCAGAGCGGTTGCAGGATGTTGGTATTCAGGCATTGACAATACATGGGAGAACCAGGGCCCAGTTATATAGAGGAAATGCTGATTGGACACTTATTGGCGCTGCAAAGAATAATCCAAGAATGAAAATCCCCATTATAGGCAATGGTGATATTGATGGGCCCTTAAGAGCAAAGGAGATGATTGACAGGTACGGAGTGGATGGGATAATGATTGGTCGCGCAACAGTTGGAAGACCGTGGATTTTTCGCGATATCAGGCACTACCTCAACACTGGTGAGCTTTTGCCTGAACCATCTGTAAATGAGAAGGCTGATCTTGCACTTCTTCATCTTGAAAAATCATTGGAATACAAAGAGGGAAAAAGAGCCATATTTGAAATGCGAAGGCATCTTTCCAACTATTTTAAAGGTTTGCCTCATTTTAAGGAAACACGGCTTAAGCTTCTGACCGCTATTGAAGTGGATGATATTAAAAAACTTATTGGGGAGATCCGTGAAAAATGGGGCGACTTCAGGACGGATGATAAGACATCGGTCTATAACATCTGAAATGAAACATCTATGCGATTCTGAATTTGTAGAGTCAGGTCTGAGACCTTACTCTACAACGAATTGACCGCTATTTTTTCAAACAACAACGACATTTTCCCCCATTTGAAAATCATCTTCAATATCATAATAAAAACTATGCCTGTAATTACAAGCGCTGCAAATTCAGTCCAGGGATGAATATTGTATTGTTCATAAAGTGCCTGAGTCTGCAAAGCTGAAGATCGGTTGGTTACCATAATGCAGAGGAAAATATTATTTGCAGTATGTGCCCCCATAGCCGCTTCAATCCCATCATCAAGTATAGTAATAATGCCAAATATAATTCCAAAGACCACATACTGTGGCATCATAGTTAAAAATCCAAATTCCTTTACCTCAGGATTGAAGGCATGCATCAGACCGAAAAGAATGGAGGTCATTATTATCGGGAACCATCTGTTCTTAACCAGTGCTGCAAATCCCTGCATAAGATATCCCCTGAAAAGCACCTCTTCGAACGCTGCCTGAAATGGAATAAATAACATTGAAATAACTGAAAGAATGATCAGAGAGGCAGTTTTGTTATTAAGTGTAAAATTTGCAGGATCAAGCTTAAGATAGAATAACAGATAAAGGCAGGAAAGCATCAACCAGACACCACCTGAAATAAAAAACCTGTTCCACCTGACTTTCCCTGTCCCGTTAATAGTCATTTTAAGGGTCCGGTTATTTAAAGGTTTAACCAGAAGAATAAAAGCTATTAATCCTGCAATGAATGGAAAGAGCATCATAACAAACCCTACATTGGGGTTGAGCCCGATTACACTGAAATCATTCGGGTTGGCAGCAAGCTGTGTGAACACAGCCGGATTTGAAAGCGATTTTATCAGCGTGGCGATAAGCAAGGGTATAGCCCCGATTGTGTTTGACACAATAAGAACGGCAGCAAACATTACAATGTATCTCCAGAAGTTGTTTTTGCCGGTAAATGTTGATTCAAGATGGTTCATAGTAAAATAATAATGTCTTTCAGAATTCAGAACTTGCCCTTTTCGGATAATCTATAGAGTAATGAAGGCCTACACTCTCGTGACGATTCTTCGCCATTTTGATTATAATATAACCGACATTTATAAGGTTTCTTAATTCGCAGATCTTCTTTGAAATAAGCGATTTTTTATAAAGCCTTTCCGTTTCTTCATATAATATATCAAGACGAACCATAGCTCGTTCAAGTCTTATGTCGGACCGGACTATTCCAACATAATTACTCATGATCATTTGAACCTCTTTAGTGCTCTGGGTAATGAGAACCATTTCCTCGAGGTGAGTTGTACCTTTATAGTCCCAAACAGGGATCCGTTCTTCAAATGTCAGATCATTAAGTCTTGTTCCGGAATGAATTGCAGCCCGGTGGGCATAAACAGCAGCTTCTATAAGAGAATTGGATGCAAGTCTGTTTGCTCCGTGTAAACCCGTGGAAGATGCTTCACCCAGAGCGTAAAGTCTGTCAATATTACTTTGTCCATTTATATCAACCTTAATACCACCGCATGAATAATGTGCACAGGGAACTACCGGTATCATATCGTTCGTAAAATCTATCCCCCTTTCAAGACAATGCTCATAAACATTCGGAAAATGGTCCTTAAGTCCTTCGGGGTTTAGATGAGTGCAATCGAGCCACACATGATCATCTCCCCATATTTTCATCTCATTATCTATGGCCCTGGCAACGATATCACGGGGTGCAAGTGACCCTCTGCTGTCGTACCTGTTCATGAATTTTTCACCCGAAAGATTCTTCAGAACTGCTCCATAGCCTCGTAAAGCTTCAGTAATCAAAAAGGAAGGTTTTCTTTCCGGATCGTATAGTGAAGTTGGGTGAAACTGGATAAACTCCATATTCTCAATCGTTCCTTTTGCTCTGTATACCATTGCAACCCCGTCACCAGTGGCAATTTCGGGATTAGTAGTAGTAAGGTAAACGTTCCCTATTCCTCCGGTGGCAACGATTGTCACTTTTGAAAGAAGAGTTATTACCTGCTGGTTAATAAGATCAGCAACATATGCACCATAGCACTTTACATCAGGATAGTTTCTTTTAACTACTTCTCCAAGGTGATGCTGTGTAAGCAGCTCAATTGCAAAATAATGTTCAAGAATTTCTATATTGGCTTCATTCCTGACTTTTTCCATTAAAGTTTTCTGGATACTTTCCCCTGTTCTATCCTTATGATGAAGTATCCTATATTCAGTGTGCCCACCCTCTTTCGCCAAATCGTATGTTCCGTCTTCCTTTTTATCAAATGAAACACCCATTTTAATCAGATCCTTAATACGGTCAGGAGCTTCATGAACGACCATTCTTACAATTTCCTCGTTACATATTCCGCCACCGGCAATCAGAGTATCATTTATATGCTTCTCAAAGTTATCCGGTTCACTGAATACAGCGGCTATGCCTCCCTGGGCGTATCGTGTATTTGTATCTTCAAGATTTGCCTTGGTAACAATGGTGACTTTCCCAACCTTCACAGCCTCAAGTGCAAATGTAAGTCCGGCTATACCTGAACCTATAACCAGGAAATCAGTTCTCTTTTTCATCACTTTTTAATTCAAAAGAAGGTGCAAAGATACAAATAGATTTTCGCTATTATTGCCGATCAGCGTTTCTTAACCCTTCCCCTACCCTTCCCTGCAGTCTGGCTCCTTCGCTAAAATTGCCTACCAGGCAATTTTTTAACGCTCGGCCCTCTTAAACAATAATGGAAGGGTGAATAGCCTGTTTTATAATTAGTTACTCCACTCTATATTATAAACAGTTACCTAAAATTCAACCCTTAGGTTGACGGCTATACCCTGAAGGGTCGAAGTACTTAAGGGGGTTATTGAGGCAATATCCGTACCTATTTAAGTTCTGTGTCAAATAAGGTGCTTGCAAATTATGTCAAATTTCTTCAAATTCATTTAACACTGCATAATATTCAGCTCCACATTTAGGTATTAAGTTACCTTCCTTACCTGGGGAGCAAATAGAAACGAATAACGCCTTGATAAACAATAATATC
>Ga0182011_10000336_pt1 | contig 40535 bp, 35 predicted proteins | sample 711E1DmetaG_FD_120481 | JGI IMG/M metagenome (GOLD analysis project Ga0182011, IMG submission 120481) | Permafrost microbial communities from Stordalen Mire, Sweden - 711E1D metaG | ecosystem: Environmental > Terrestrial > Soil > Wetlands > Permafrost | place: Sweden: Stordalen | collected...
CGGTCCACGAAGTCGCCTGGCTCCACAGGTTGATGCCGATCTTGAAGTCGTTCATCGCGGCCTCCCGCCGTCCCTGCGAGGCGGCTTCCGTCTCGCCTTCCGCTGGCCCGCCGGCTAGCGATCTCTGTGCTGGCCGAGCGGCGTGATCGTCCAGGACCAGTTGTAGGTGCCCGGTCCAACAAGGTACTGCGGCAGAGTGTCCGGGCCGCAGCTGGCGGTGCCGAGGCCACGGTGCGCGACATCGAGGTGGATGACGGTCTCAGGACGCGGCGTGAGTTCCACGTCGTGCGTCGCCGAGGCCAGATCCGCCGCCCGGAAATGCGTCGCCGACACCTGGCGCGGCTCGTCGGTCGTGAGGCGGAAACCTCGCCCGGCCCCGTCCGATAGCTCGAGCCAGCGAACGAAGCTGTGGCCGCCGTTCTCCTGCGGTCTGATGTACGGCACGTACTCGTCGGTCACGGTCGAGCGCCAGCGCGACACGGGGCTGCCGTGCCACCGGTCGGGGTAGCTCTCGATCGGTCCGCGGCCGAACCACTCGGTGTGCTCGAGCCCGGCGACGGCTTCCATCACCACGCCGATGCGGCCCAGATCGGACAGCGCCTCGGGAATCGTGACCTTCTCTTCGACCAGGACGCCGCCGTCGGGCAGCGCCCGAAACCGCTGCTCGTGCGGCACGACGATGTCGCTCGCCGTTCGCTCGTCGCTGCGGACGACAGTAGCGTCTGCCTCGCGCTCAACCGAACGAAGCGTTCGCGTCAAGCGGTCCACGCCCCACTCCCCCCATTGTGCGGCGAGGCCGACGATGCGGTCGTTGTCCGTTGGAGCCCGCCACAGCGACAGGCGCGGCGGATCCGCCAGCAGCTCGTGAACCAGCAGCCCGGCTTCGTCCAGCGTGACCGCGCCGGCGCTCCCGGTGGATCCCGGCAGGCGCGGCGTTCCCGGCCATAGCGGCAGCTCCGCCCAACAGACCTCGAAGCCCTCGGGGGCCCAGGCAAGCGCCGACGCGGTCCGGAATCGAACGGTCAGCCACAGCTCACGATCGTCGTGGACCGGCGCCGCCCAACCCGGCAGATCAACCAGAGTGCGCTGCCCCGGCTCGACGTCGGGCAGCGGCAGGTCGCCGCCGGCGATGACTTCACCGTCGGCCGCCAGGTTCCACGAAGCCCGCAACCAGGCCAGCCCGGTGAAATGCTGGCGGTTGGAGACCTCTACGGTTCCGAGCCTCGAGGAGTCGGCATGAGCCGCAACGATCACCGGCGCAGCCAGCTGACGATGCTCCCACAGCGCCGGCTTGGGGCGCCGGTCGGGCCAGACCAACCCGTCCAGGCAGAAGTTGCCGTCGTTCGGCTGATCGCCGAAATCGCCTCCGTAGGCCCAGCGAGTCGAGCCGTCGGGAAGCCGCTGGACCAGGCCGTGGTCCCACCATTCCCACATGAAGCCGCCCTGCAGTCCGTCCGTGGCTTCGATCGCGGCCCAGTATTCGGCCAGAGTGCCGTTGCTGTTGCCCATCGCATGCGAGTACTCGCACATGATCAGGGGGTGGCGCTGGCGGCCGGACCTGGCGTGAGCGACGATCGACGAGATCGGCGGATACATCGGGCACGTGATGTCGCTGACGCGCTGGTCGCTCGCCCAGTCCCAGCGGATGGCGCCTTCGTAATGGAGCGGCCGCGATGGGTCGTAGCGGCGGATGTAGCCCGCTTCGGCGTCCTGGTTGGTGCCGTGGCCCGACTCGTTGCCCAACGACCAGGCGATGACCGAAACGTGGTTCTTGTCGCGCCGGACCAATCGAGCGGCGCGATCGACGAAGGCATTGAGATAACGCGGGTCGTCGCAGATCTGGTCGATGAAGGCATGGGCCTCGATGTCGGTCTCGGCCACGACGTAGAGGCCGAGCTCGTCGGTGAGATCCAGGAAGATCGGATCGTTAGGGTAGTGCGACGTCCGGACGGCGTTGAAGCCGAACTGCTTCATCATCACCAGGTCGGCGCGCATGGACTCCGGCGAGATGACGCGGCCCGTGCGCTGATCGAAGTCATGGCGATTCACGCCGTGGATGAGCACCGCGTCGCCGTTGACGAGCAGGTGGACGCCGTCGATCTCGACCCGCCGGAAGCCGACGAGCAGATCCACCTCCTCGACTGCCTGCCCCGAAGGCGAGCGCAACACGACGTGGAGCGGGTAGAGATTCGGCGCCTCGGCCGACCAGGGGCGGACATCCGGGACTTCCGCCACGAGCCTGGCCCGGCCGTCGACGGGGGGCCGCAGCTGGGGAGCGAGGGCCTCCCATTCGGCCTCCTCGGCGCCCGTCAGGCCCTCCGACACGAGCTTTGCCACCAGCGCGAAGCGATGGCGGCTCATCGGCTCCGAGTCGGCCCGGCTCACCTTGGGGCCGGGCCCCTTGTTTGCGAGCGGCACGGCGGCCGTGAGCGGCGAGAGATCGCCCAGTCCGGCCTCGACCGTCCAGCCGACCGCCGTCTCGGCGCCGCCGAAGTCGACGTCGGCCAGCAGCTCGAAGGTCCCGGTCCGCAGGTCGGGCGTGAGACCGGCATTGACTCGAACGTCCGCGAAGTGGACCGGCCCGGTGGCATACAGGCACACGGAACGGGTGATGCCGCCGTGCCACCACTGGTCCTGATCCTCGACGTAGCTGGCGTCGGACCACTTCACGACGCGCAGGGAGATCGAGTTGGCTCCCGGCCGAACGACCCTGGTCACATCGAACTCGGCGGCCAGATGCGAGTCCTTGCTGATGCCGATCTCCACGCCATTGACGCTGGCTATCAGCACGCTCTCCGCGGCGCCGACATGAAGGACGACGCGGCGGCCCGCCAGCCACTCGGCCGGCAGCTCGAAGTCGCGTTCGTAGACCCCGGTGGGATTCACGTCGGGTAGATGGGGTGGATTGCCGGGGAACGGCATCTGGACGTTCGTGTAGTGCGGCAGGTCCCAGGAGCCTGAAAGCGAATCGGTCGAGACGCTCCGTGTCTGCTCGCCCGATTCGCTCATCGTCCAGCAGCCCGGAACGTCGACATCGCTCCAGCCGGCGGCCGGATCTTCATCCGGGGATCGGAGGAGCTGGAAACGCCACCGCCCGTCCAGCGCGATCCGATTGAGGTGCGGGACGCTGTGCATCGGCAGCCGGTTCACCGAAGTCAGCTCGGGGGCCATCCACGGTTTCGTCATGCGATCATGCCCATCCTCGCCGGGCGATGAACTCCGCTCGAACGACACCATGCGGAATCTCGGCGGAGCCACCTTTCACGCTCGGCGACCTTTCACGCTCGGCCGCCTTTCATGCGTGGCCCCCGGCGGGTTCCTGCGCCTCGAGGTCGAAGAGCCTGGCCGTGAAGTCGCCGACGCGCCGCGAGTCGACCGGATTCTCCGACGCCACGAGCAAGCCGACCCGCATCAGCTCGTCGCCGCCGCGGATGCCGGAGTTGGCGGTCGAGACCGGGTCTTTGCCGGCCGGCCAGACCGAGACGCGGTAGGAGGCTTTCGCATCCAGGCCGCGCAACCGCAATCTCGACGGACCTCGATTCGGCTGGTTCAGGACGCGGTAGTGGCCCACCACCGCCCGCGACGAGTCCGCCGACATGGTCATCCAGGCCGTCTCGTTGCCGTCGCCTTCGAAGGGGCTCCTCAGCCGCACCAGACGGCCGCGCTGGAATAGCTCCCGGCGTGCCTTGTAGTAGGCGATCTGGTCGGCCACCGCCTCGCGGTCCTCGTCGCTGAGAGCGACAGGATCGAGCTCATAGCCGAGGACGCCGAAGAAAGCGACGGCCGCCCGGGTCGCGATCGGCGTCACGCGGCCGGTCTGGTGGTTCGGCACGGCTGAGACGTGGGCCGCCATGGAGCTGAGCGGATAGCACAATGAGGTGCCCCATTGGATCTTCAGCCGCTCGATCGCGTCCGTGTCGTCGCTGGTCCAGGCCTGTGGCGCGAAGAAGAGCATGCCCGGGTCGAAGCGTCCGCCGCCGCTCGCGCAGGACTCGAACAGAACCTGTGGAAACGCTCGCGTCAGGCGCTCGTAGAGTTCGTAGGTGCCCAGGATGTAGCGGTGAAAGAACTCCCCTTGCCGATGGGCCGGCAGCGACGGGCTGAACGGCTCCGTGATGTTCCGGTTCATGTCCCATTTCACGTATGAGATCGGGGCACGGCCAAGCAGATCGGACAGGACGCCGAACAGGTGGTCGACGACCTCGCGCCGCGACATGTCCAGAACGAGCTGGTTGCGGCTCTCCGTGTTCGGCCGCTTGGGAACGCCGACGACCCAGTCCGCGTGATCGGCATACAGCTGGCTGCGCTGGCTGACCATCTCGGGTTCGATCCAGATGCCGAACCGAAGGCCCAGCGCCTCGATCTGCCGCGCGAGTCCTTCGATGCCGCCCGGCAGCTTTGCCTTGTTGGCCGTCCAATCACCCAGCGAAGTATTGTCGCCGTCGCGCCGGCCGAACCAGCCGTCGTCGAGAACGAACATCTCGATGCCCAGGCCCTGCGCTGCGGTCGCTATCTCGAGCAACCTGGCTTCGTCGAAATCGTAGTAGGTCGCTTCCCAGTTGTTGATCACGATCGGCCGGGGCGCTTCGCGCCAGACGCCACGCGCTAGCCGATCGCGGTAGAGACCGTGAAACGCATCGGAGAGGGCGCCCAGCCCGGCCTCGGAGTAGACCAGGACGGCCTCCGGCGTGCAGAACTCGGCGCTCGGGTCGAGCGTCCAGGAGAAGCCCTCGGGATTGACACCGATACGCAACCGCGTCGTGTTGTAGACGTCGACTTCGGCCTCGGCCAGGAAGTTTCCGGAGTACACCAGGCTCAGGCCGTAGGCCTCGCCATTCTCCTCCGAGGTGGATGCCCGCTTGAGGATGAGCAGCGGATTGTGCTGGTACCCCGAAGCGCCTCTGACGCTGCCGATACTCTGCGAGCCGGCCTCCAGGTGGCGCGTTCGCACCTGGCACTCGCGAGCCCAGGCCCCGCTCAGCTGAACGAGCTCCCATTCCGAATCGGGCAGATCCAGGGTCGCGCTCATGGCGCACTCGACGGTCAGCGGCACCTCCCCAACGTTCCTGAGCCGGGCACTGCGGGTCACCACCGGGCGGTCGCTGTAAATGGAGAAGAAGAGCCTTACTTCAAGGCTGGCCGGCGTGTCGAGCATCAGGATCTCGAGGGTGTCGGCCTCGCCGTAGCCCTGGACGTAGGTCGAGGGGAGGTTCGCGATGGCCGGCTTGCCGGCGAACACTCGATGGCTGACGTAGCGCAGGTCCAGCGCGGTCGACCCGTCAGGCTGCGTGGCGACGAGCGCCGGAACGCGGTAGTCGCCGATGCCTGACGTCGGGTACTCGTGCGGGACCGGTGCGGCCGCCCGGTTCGAATAGCCCAGGAACTCCCCGCCCGACAGCCGTCCATATGAACCGGCCTCCACCAGCGAGCCGCCAAAGAAGAGGTGCCCGAGCGTTCCGTTCTCGAGCACACGGAGCAGATAGCTGACCTGCTCGTTGCGCAAGTGGAACGTCCTCGACGTGGCGTCAAACGTGATCGGCATCTTGACTCCCGCTTGTCGACCGGGTCCGCCACAGGCGTCCGAGAGAGTGGAAAGGCGGACGACGCGATGTCGTCCGCCTCCGACAAATCGTTCCGTTGAAGGGATGCGCGGCTCACGCGCCTCCGGTCGGCTAGCCCTTGGTTGATCCCAGGGACAGACCGCTGACGAAGTAGCGCTGCAGGGCCAGGAAGACCACGATCGTCGGGACCGCGGCCAGCAAGGCCGCCGCCGCGAGGAGGTTGTAGTCCGTGTAGTACTGGCCGTTGATCGTGTTGAGAGCAGCGGTGATTGGACGCTTGTCCTGCTTCTCCATAAGCATGAGTGCCCAGAAGAAGTCGTTGTAGATGAACGTAAACTCCAGCGCGGCCATGGCCGCGATTGCGGGCTTGCAGAGGGGCAGAACGATCGCGCCCCAGATCCGCAGCACGCCGGCTCCATCAACGAGGGCCGCTTCGATGATTTCCTTGCCCAGCGTCTTCATGTAGTTGCTGAGAACGAAGACCACGAACCCCAACTGGAACACGATGTTGATGAGCGCGATGCCGATGTACTGGTCGTACAGCAGGCCGTTGTCGCTCAGTGGCTCCGGGATGCTGAAGAGAGGTGTCAGGAAGAAACGATACATGGGCAGGATGATGGCCTGCTGGGGAAGCAGGTTTCCTGCGGTGAACAGCATCAGGACCAGCAGGTTGAGTCGCCAGCTGTACTTGGAGACAGCGTAGGCAACCATCGATCCGACGATGAGCACGACGATCACTGCCGGTATCGTGATAACCAGTGTGTTGAAGTAGGCTTGCGGGAAGTTGGGCTCCGTCGCGCTCCAGGCCTTGGTGAAGTTGTCGATGGTGAAGCTCTGCGGCAACGAGAAGATGCCGTGCTTGGTCACGTCCGCGTTCGTACGGACCGCCTCGTAGACGGCAACGAGGAACGGGACCAACCACACGAAGGCCAGCGTCGATAGGAACACATATAGGGCCACCCGACGCGGCTTGAATCGACGCTTGCGCCTCTTGGCCGACAGGAGCGCGAGATGCTCTGCGGCCTCGGCCGCGTCCCGAGTCGAGGCAGCGGCGTCGATCTGATCGACGGTCTTGGGGGTGCCTGAACTGTTGGCTGCGGACTGGGTCACTGCTGCTCCTCCCCCCGCAAAGTCACAATCAGGAACCCGATGATCGGGACGAGCGACACCACGGTCAGAATGACAGCGACGGCCGAGCCAAACCCAATGCGCGTCGATTCGCTGATTGAGAGGTTGGTAATGAGCGTGGACAGCAACTCCATCGGGCTGCGTCCGTAGTTGATGATGTAAACGAGGTCGAACGCTCGCAGGGCCTCGATCGTCGTGATCACCACGATGATGATATTGATCGGCCTCATGACCGGGAACACGACTCGGAAGAAGGTCTGCCGAGCGTTGGCGCCGTCGATGGCGGCCGCCTCACGCAGCACTGGATCGAAGCTCTTGAGTCCGGCCAGGTAGAGAATGCAGATGTAGCCCACATGCCGCCAGCTCGCGGCTACCACGGTGGGCACGATCGCCAGCGGACCTCCCACCCAGTCGGTCTTCGATACGTCTCTGAACCATTGGCCTATCAGCGGCAGATCCTTGATCACCGGCACGTTGTAGCCGAAGGCGTGGAGCGTTCCGTCGATGAAGCCCCGGTTCCAGTCCGGAGCGTACTGGAGCTGCCAGATGATCCCGATCAGAGCCAGCGATAGAACCACGGGCAGGTAGAAGACGGTCCGGTAGAAGGCCATGCCCTTGATCTGGCCGTCGAGGATCACCGCCAGGAATATCCCGATCGGCGTCGCCACGAACATGAGAAACGCAAGCCAGAAGAGGTTGTGTACCACGGCCGTCCAGAAGAACGGGTACGTTCCGTCCAACAGCTGCTGGTAGTTCAGCAGTCCGACGATCCGGTGGCCCATGCCTCCGCCCGTCATGTCACCGGTTCCCTGCCAGTCCGTGAAAGACCACAGGAAATCGACGACCAGCGACCCCCAGATGAGGGCTAGGTCGAACACGAGCGGGATGCCCACCATGACGGCCAGGATCATCTTGTCCCGGCGCGTCAGCAGATGCCACCGCTGGCGTCCGACGAATGGAAGCAGATTGAGTGGGAACCGATCAAACCGTCCCGGAGGGGAATTGACATCCGCCCCCGCCGGCCCGGACAAGCCGGGCTCGACGGGGGCGGACGCAGATGCTGCTCTGTCAGGCATCAAGCATCACTCACAAAGTAGGCGGAAACGTCGCTGCGATCGAGTCTACGAACCCAGCGAGTCCCAGAACTTCTGGATCTTGGTCATCAGGGCATTGAGATCCTGATCGGGGTTCGAGAGGAAGTCGAGCAGGAAGCCTTGCATTCCTTGCGGGCCAGAGAAGCCCGGGTTGGTGTCGCGATCCATGAACTGCGTGATCTTCTTGGCGGCACCGATGACCTGCAGCTGCTTCTTCTGAAGCGGCGTGTACAGAGACGTGTCGGCGTCGTTGGCCGGGCAAATGCCTTCCGGGTCGCCCTCGGCGTAGAGCATCTGAGTCGAGCCCTTGCCGAAGAACGCAAGTAGCGCCTTGGCAGCGGCCTGATCAGCAGAGGCGTTGGGCGACTTTGCGGTAAGCATCCAGCCGTCGATCGGGGCATCGAGAGCGGCTTCGGCGTCCCACTGCGTCCCATGGTTCGGCCACGGGAAGAAGTCGAGGTCGGCCAGAGCTGCGGCTCCAGCTGCCGTTGCGGTCTCAACGACCTGCGGCTGAAGCATCATGCCCGTGGTCTTGGCGATCAGGCCAGCGGCGGCGTCCTGCCAGAGGCGTCCGGCAGCACCACTCTGGTAGTAGGGCAGGAGGCCCTTCCAGACGGTGAAGACGTCGACGACCTTCGGATCGGTCCACTTCTGCTTGCCGCCCATCAGGTCGACATGGAACTGGTAGCCGTTCTCGCGCAGGTTGATGATGTCGAAGTGACCCATGGCCGGCCAGCCGTCCTTGTCGCCAAGGCCGATCGGCACGAGGCTGTCGGTCTGCATCTTGGCAGCAAGGGTTTTGAAGTCGGCGAGGGTCGTCGGGACCGTGTAGCCCTTCGACTGCCACAGGCTCGGGACGTAGTAGACGGTCCAGGCGTACGTGTCCCACGGGATCATGTACATCTTGCCGTCGTTGCCCGTGCACGCGGTCTTGAAGCCGGCGGTGTACAGGGCTCCAGTCGGGCCAGCCCACACATCGTCGATCGGGGTGAAGAAGCCCTGATCAACGAAGGCGCGCATGCGATAGCCGGAGAACCAGGTGATGACGTCCTCGGGTGTAGCCCCGAGGTAGTTGCTGATCTGGTTCTGGAACGTCGTGTGGTCGACGGTGTTGACCGTGACTTTGACGTTGGGGTTCAGAGCCGAGAACGTGGCGATGGCGCCCGCCAGGGCCGTCTTCGGAATCGCGTCCGAGAGGTTGGAGCCAACTGTTAGCTTGCCGCTCAGACCGCCGGATCCGGCGGACGGGGTGGCGCTGGAGCTGGAGCATGCAGACATGACCGCCGGCAGCACGGTGAGTCCGGCTGCGCCGATCAGGCCCTTCTTGAGGACTTCTCGCCTCGTGACCTGCCCACCCGAGAGCAAGCCGGCGCGCTTGTCTTGATCATCCATTGACGGTTACTCCTCCCTTCCACGACTCGTTAGACGGCCGTGGTTCAACAGGAACCAACAGGACTGCGCGATTGTCCGGCCGCATCACCCCCGTGTCAAGGGGTTTGGCGTGAGTGACCGTGGGATCATGGTGGAAAAAGTTGACTTACGGGGTCTTCTGCGGCAGGATTGAACGTATTGCACAGGGTCGTAGGACGTGGTGACGACCGGAGAAGGATGGATCCTAGGCATTGGAGCGGTACATGGAGGAGTCGCAGGGTCTAGAGGCTGGTGCCAGAAGGCCCGCGCTGGCCAGGCAGCGCCAGACCCTGATTCTCGAGCGCGTACGCGAGCAGGGGGCTGTTCGCGTGGCCGACCTCGTGCGCACGCTCGGCGTTTCAGACATGACCGTCCGGCGGGATCTCGAGGTCCTGCAAGAGCGCGGATTGATCGAGAAGGTTCATGGGGGAGCGACGGCCGTCGAGGGCAGCTCTCAGTTCGAACCGGGGTTCAGCGTCAAGTCGACACTCATGCAGAGCGAGAAGACGCTGATTGCGGCGACAGCCGCGAGCCTCGTCACCCCCGGCACGGCGATTGCCATCTCGGCCGGAACGACGACCTTCGCGCTGGCCGGACGGCTTACCGACATTCCCGGCCTGACAGTCCTGACCAACTCGGTGCCGGTGGCGGATGTTCTCTACAGGGACGGTCGACCGGACCAGACGATCATCCTGAGCGGTGGCGTCCGCACTCTCTCCGACGCCCTGGTCGGACCTTTCGCCGTCGAGGTCATCCGGTCCCTGCATGTCGACATCGTCTTCATGGGCAGCCACGGCATCGACCAAAGGTCCGGGTTCACGACTCCCAACATCCTCGAGGCGGAGACCAACCGCGCTCTCATCGAGTCGGGTCGACGCCTGGTCGTTCTGGCCGACCACACCAAGTGGGGCGTTGTCGGCATCAGCTCGGTTGCGCCGCTCGAGGAAGCCGAGACGGTCATCACCGACGCCGGGCTCGACCTCGCAGCTCGCAGCCAGCTCGCGTCGGCGGTTCAGCGCCTGATGCTCGTGGACGTCGCGACCGGCGAGGTCCAGACGATTGAAGGCGGGGACGGCAACTACGTGCATGCGCTCGAGACGGGCGGGCACAGGTGAGCGAAGAGTCGGCCGCCACCGCCCTCCTGTCGCAGCCCCACCGCCGCTACAACGCGCTGTCGGGCGAATGGCTGCTGGTTTCGGCCGAGCGAACGAGCCGACCCTGGCGCGGTTCGGAAGAGGCTCCGCCCCTCCTGGATCTGCCCTCGTACGACCCGAGCTGCTATCTCTGCCCGGGCAATGTTCGAGCCAACGGCGAGAGGAACCCGGCCTACGACTCCACCTTCGTCTTCACCAACGACTTCGCTGCCCTGAGGCCGGACTCGCCGGCGGCATCGTTCGAGGACGGCCTCATGCGGGCCGAGAGCGAGCGCGGCACGTGCAGGGTTATCTGCTTCTCGCCGCGCCACGACCTGACGATCTCGCGGATGAACGCCTCCCAGGCCCGAACCGTCGTGGACCTCTGGTCGACGCAGTCTGCGTCCCTGGGGAAATCCTTCGAATGGGTCCAGGTCTTCGAGAACCGGGGCTCCGCCATGGGGGCCTCCAACCCTCACCCGCACGGGCAGATCTGGGCGGGTAGCGCCCTGCCGCGCGAGGCGGAGAAGGAGGAGGCTGCCCAACGCCGTCACTTCGAGGGCACCGGACACAGCCTCCTGCTCGACTATGCGGAGCAGGAGTTGGGTGGACCTAGAGATCTCGGCAGCGACGACGACTGGCTCGTGGTCGTTCCGTTCTGGGCCGCCTGGCCCTTCGAGACAATGATCATCCCGCGTCGACCCGTCTCACGGCTACCGGATCTGGACGAGCGCCAGCGCGACCTCCTGTCTAACCGGCTCGTCCGGCTGCTGCGTGGCTACGATGGGTTGTTCAATGCGCCGTTCCCGTACTCCATGGGCTGGCACCAGGCGCCATTCGACGGCGCCGAGAAACCGCATTGGCAGCTCCACGCCCACTTCTACCCGCCGCTTCTCCAGGCGACGGTTCGGAAATTCATGGTGGGCTACGAGCTTCTCTCCGAACCGCAGCGCGACATAACCGCGGAAGCTGCCGCGGAGCGGCTGCGGTCGGCGATCAGCGCCGCAAACCCCAAGGCCACCCACCCGGGCGGCTAACGGGCGCGCGGCGAGCGCAATGAAGAACGCATCGAAGGTAGAAGGAAGGGACACATGTTCGGACTCACACCAGCTCACCTGATCATCATCCTGGTCATCGCCTTGATCGTGGTCGGACCCGGCAAGCTGCCCGAGGTGGGCTCGGCAATAGGCAAGAGCATCAAGGAATTCCAGAAGGCAGTCGGCCCGGTCCAGGAAGCCATGACGGGGTCCATCCTCCAATCGGCGCCACCGGCCCAGGCACAGGCGCCCGCCCAGCCCTACGTCGTGGTGCAGCCGGGCTACCCGGCCCCGGTCGCCCAGACTCCGGTGCAATACCAGCCGGCAATGGGGGTAGTCGAGCCCGCGCCCGCGCAGCCGGCGCCGGTGCAGACCGCCCCGATCAGCGCTCCGCAGCCGGAACCCGTTCAGCCGGCACCCGAGTCCCCGAAGGCCGACTGACGGTCTCCGTAGAGGTTGGAACCCTTCCCTTCCGGTCTTGTGCCGCGGCTCTCGATCTGGGATGAGAGTCGCGGCACGGACCGCAACGATGCGATGACGCGCCCTGAAGTCGACGAGGAGTCGGTGAAGATGAGCGATGAGCGCGGCGGTAGCCCTTCGGCGACGGCGCGTGCCGATGCCCTGCTGACCCAGTTGAATGCGTCCGGACCAGTGCACCTCGGTCGTGCCCCGGGGCGCGTGAACCTGATCGGCGAACACACCGACTACAACCTCGGTTTCGTGCTTCCGGTCGCCATCGATCGCGAGATCTGGATGGCGTTCGAACCCTGGGACCGCCCCGCCGTCGAGTTGACCTCCGTCGAGCTGAACGAGACCCGGACCTTCACGTTCGACGGCCTGGCGCCGAAGGCCCGGTCGGACACGACCTGGATCGACTATGTGGCCGGGACCGCATGGGCCATGATCCAGGCCGGCCTTCCCGTGCGCGGCTTTCGCGGCGTGCTCGACTCAACCGTCCCGGTGGGCTCGGGCCTGAGCTCGTCGGCGGCGCTCGAGCTGGCATCCAGCCTCGCCCTGGGCGACCCGATGACCGCTCGGCCACCCGCCCCTCGGATGGCCGCCATCGCCCAGCACGGCGAGAACGCCTACGTCGGCGTCAACTGCGGAATCATGGACCAGTTCGCCAGCGCGGCCGGAGTGGCGGGCCATGCCCTGCTGATCGACTGCCGGACCAACACGGCCACCTCCACCCCGATGCCGCCGGGCCTGTCCCTGGTCGTGTGCGACACCCGCTCGCCCCGCCGCCTCGGCGATGAATACAACACCCGGCGCGCGGAGTGCGAGCTCGGCGTAAAGCTGATCGCCGAGAGAGAGCCGGGCGTCAAATCCCTGCGCGACGTCGATGAGGCAATGCTGGCGCGCAACCGCGATCGGCTGCCCGAAGTCGTCGGGCGGCGCTGCGAACACATAGTCGCCGAGGACGCGCGGGTCATGGCAACGGTTGCGGCTCTCCGAGACGGTGACCTCAAGGCGCTCGGACGGTTGTTCGCGGCCTCCCACGCTTCCATGCGCGACCTGTTCGAGATCAGCTCACCCGAGCTCGACGCAATGGTCGAAATTGCCGTAACCGTACCCGGAGTCGTCGCCAGTCGGATGACCGGCGGCGGGTTTGGCGGCTGCACCGTCAGCCTGGTGACCCACGGCACAGAGCCGGCCCTCCGCGAGGCGGTAATGCGCGAGTACAAGGCCCGGACCGGACTGACACCAGAGGTCTACGCAGTAACGGCAGTAGACGGAGCCGGCGAAATCCCGCTTCCATGAAGCATCGCGAAGAGCGCTGCAGGCCCCCGAGACGGGCCTGCGTTTGGCTTGCCGCCCATTCCCGGACAATGCCGCGCATACTTGCTCCGGCGCCAGCGCAGGAATGCCGTGCAGCCGAGGACCGACTCGCGTCAAGGCGCGCCAGCACGTGGGACTGACAATGGAACCCGACGCCCGCATAGAAGCCGTGGTCACCCCGGCAGCCGCCTCGACCCCTCGCCGTTCGCGGTTGGGCTGGCTTCGCCTGCCCTTCCGCCGCCCGCCAAACGCCCCGCCCGCCCCGGATGACTCCGAGATGACGCTGACAGGTCATCTCGTCGAGCTACGGAACAGGCTCTTCATCGCGGCCTTCTCGCTGGTGCCGGGCTCGATCATCGGCTTCGTTCTCTCCGGCAGGATCATCCACATCCTCAAGGCTCCGCTGCCGGGGGACAAGCCGCTCGTAGCCCTGGGTCTGACCGAGCCGTTCATGATCCAGCTCCAGGTCGCGCTCGTGGTCGGCGTCATCCTGGCCATGCCGGTGATCCTGTACGAGTTCTGGGCGTACGTGTCGCCGGGCCTGACTCCGCAGGAGCGATCGGCAGCCCGGCCGTGGGTCCCGATGTCGATGTTCTTCTTCGCCCTCGGCGTGGCAGTCGCCTACTTCATCCTCCCCTACGCTTCGGCCTTCCTCTACAACTTCCAGACCTCCGACGTCACCTTGATGCTGACCGCGGAGGACTACTTCGGTTTCATCACGACGCTGTTCCTGGCGTTCGGCCTGGTGATGGAGTTCCCGATCTTCCTGGTCTTGCTCTCGAAGATCGGCATCGTGACATCCAAGCGCCTCGAGAACTCGCGACGGATGGCCATCCTGGGAATCGTGATCTTCGCCAACGTCGTGACGCCGGGAGCGGACTTCGTGAGCCCGATCGTGATGGCCATCGTCATGTACGGTCTCTACGAGGGATCCATCCTCATGATCAGGATGGGCGGCCGCTAGCCGGCCGCCTCAGCCAGCCGCCGACCGGCGGGCCTCGCTCTGGACGGAGATGCGGCACATATCGACGCATCGAGCCGGCGGCGTGCCTACCGCGAGAGATCGCGCTCTTCCCAGTTGCTGGCGGTCATGGTCGATGGCGTCTTGCCGCTCGACATGTCGATCCCAGCCACCCAGCCCGTGCCGCTCAGCTTGGTGGCATTGGTAAAGTCCGCAAGTTCGCGACCCTCGATGAAGAGCGCCAGTCGCGTCGTCGTTCCATCGGCGAGCGTGGCGCAGATCGCGACGACCGTGATTGGAGTCGAGCCGGGCTTCAGCGGCGATTGGCCGCGTTCTACGATCGTGGCGCTGGGTCCGGAGCTCGTGGCGTCGTCGCGCTCGATGTAGAACCGTCCGCTATTGAGAACGACGAATGAATAGGAGACCTGGGTGGCGCCTGTTCCACGCCGGCAGGTCACGCCAAACCCGGCACCGCTCGGCGCACCTGTCTGAGTTCCCGTCAGCGACACGCTCAACTGCTCCTTGCCGACCCGATACGGCGCATAGACAAGGTGCTGCATCGTCCCGCTCAGAGAGCCGATCCTGTATCCGCCGGACACGTACTGGAAGGTCGTTGTCGGCGTGTTCGCGCGTGACGTCACCCATCCCGAATGCGAGTCGTGGAAATCGTCCGTGAAGACGATCGAGCCCAAACCGGGGCTGAGCGGCGTTGTCGCGCTGATCGGGCCGGGCCGGGGGCTCGGGCTCGGGCTCGCGCTGGGCGTGGGGCTCGCGCTGGGCGTGGGGCTCGCGCTGGGCGTGGGGTTGGGCGTGACCAAGGCGGATGCCCGAGAGGACGCCACGCTCAGCAGGCTGCTGGTCGCGCCGGTCGTGGGCTGAGCGTTTCCAGCTCCCCTGCCAATCGCAAAGAACGCCGCGCCGGCGACTACCGCCACGACAAGGACGGCCACTCCGGCGAGGGAGAGCACTCTTCGATGAGACGAGGCGGCACGCGACCCCGGCGACCCGTCTACCGGAGCCGCCCACGGCCGCGATCCACCGATGTAAGGGCCTCCGGGCGTGCCGGCTGAACCCGGTGAGCCCGGCTCGCCGGCCAGCCAGGGGCGAGCCCCAGGTTGCTGCTCGGGCGTTTGCGTCTCGAGTGACGGCTCCGGCGACTGCCCGGCAACAGGCGCCTGACCTGGCGGCAGGAGCCAATCCTCGGGCCGGCCAGAAGGCGAGGCCATTGCGAGCTCCTTCGGCAAGCGAGGAGCGATCGCCCAACCCTGTCGCGGAATAGGGACTCGGGCGGTATCAGGTGGCTCGGGGGTCAGCGACATTGACAGCTGAGCGGCCTCGCCGGCAGCTCCGACCGCTGCCGCGTCGGCGTCCGGCCGGCTCTCGCCGGTCTGCTCGATCGGGCCGTCCACGGAGGCTGCATCGCCTTCGTTCTGGTCGTCGCCGGCCTTGTCGCCGTCCGCCTCATACATGAAGTGAAGAATAGGCGCTCCGTCGGGCACATGAAGGCGCACATGATGGTGCTCGCCACACAATCCGGTGCCCGCACACGCCGGACAGGCGCCTGCCGGCGGGATCGAACACGCCGGCATCAAGTCAACTGTCCGCATTGACCCCAGTGCAGTAGCGATGTACCGTCCCGGCCGGCTCCCTGGTACAGTTTCGCCTCGGAGAGACGTCAACGTGAGCTACGGGTCCGATGTGCTGCATGACCCACTCACGACAAGTTCGACGGGAGGAGTTCTCATGAGACGTCGCGCTTTGGCTGTCCTTACGGTGTTCAGCCTGGCACTCGGGGCGGTGGTCCCGACCACGGTTGCCGCCGGCGGGGCAACTTCGCATTTCAAGAAGATCAGCGTCGCCAATGTCGATCCACAGGTACTTCCATTTCTGCTCGACAAGAGTCGCCAGCTCGACTTGATGGTCGAGCTATCCACCGAGCCCGTCGCGGCGCTGGTGGGTAACGCCACCGACAGCGGAACGACCGCTACCACGTCCCAGCGCGACGCCTGGCGGAGCCAGATCAAGGCCAACCAGACCCCGGTCGTGGATGCCGTCCGCCAGCACGGCGGGAGGGTCGTCAGCCAGGTTCAGGATGCCTACAACGGCGTTCACGTCCACATCTCGGCGTCGGCCGTTGCGACCATCGCGGCCATTCCGGGCGTTAGCGGCATCCATCTGGTGTCCACATACAAGCCGGCCCTGACCGAAAGCGTGCCCTACGTGGGCGTGCCGCAGGCCTGGAGCGCCACGGGCCAGACCGGCGCGGGCGAGAAGATCGCGGTCATCGACACCGGCATCGATTACTACCACGCCGACTTCGGCGGCTCGGGCGATCCGGCCGACTACACGTACGGCCTGGCCCTCGACGACAAGCTCCCGGCGACCAACGCGGACGGCCACACGGTGGCCTTCCCGACAGCCAAGATCCCCGTCGGCTACGACTTCGTGGGCGATGCCTACGACGCCAGCGCCGACCCCGGGTCGCCGGCCACCATCCCGGTACCTGACGGGAACCCGCTCGACTGCGACAGCCACGGCACTCACACCGCCAGCACGGCTGCCGGGTTCGGTGAGCTGTCGGACGGCACCACCTACCACGGGCCGTACACCGCGGCGGCCTACAAGACCGCCGACTTCAAGATCGGCCCCGGCGTTGCGCCCAACGCCCAGCTCTACATCTACAAGGTCTTCGGCTGCAACGGCTCCACCGACGTGGTGACCGAGGCCATCAACAAGGCGGTCGAGGACGGCGCCGACGTAATCAGCATGTCGCTCGGGTCGGACTTCGGCACCTCCGACACTCCGGACGCGGTCGCGGCCCAATACGCTTCTCGGGCCGGCGTGGTCGTCGTTGCCGCCAGCGGCAACGAGGGCACCAGCGCCTACATGACCAGCACTCCGGCAAGCAGCTCACGAACCATCTCGGTCGCCGCGCTGGATTCGAACGCCACCTTCCCCGGCGCGACGATCCAGCTCACGCCGAGCATCTCCGCTCTGGACGCCAACAACGGACCGCTGCCGGTCACCGGCGACCTGGACGTTCTGACGGCGCCCGACGGCAGCATCTCGTTGGGCTGCGACGCCACCGACTACAGCGCCGTCAAACCTGGCGACATCGTGGTGACGGCTCGCGGGGTTTGCGCCCGCGTTCTCCGAGCCCAGCTCGGTCAGCTGGCCGGTGCTTCGGCCGTGATCATGGTCAACAACGGCGACGGCCTGCCGCCGTTCGAAGGCCCGATCGCCGGAGTGACCATCCCATTCATCGGTGTCGCCATGGGCGACGGAGCTGCTCTCCTGGCTGCCAACGGCACGAAGGACTTGACGATTTCCTCGGCTGGGCTGCTGACCAACCCCACCTTCCAGCAACTCGCGGACTTCAGCTCTTGGGGGCCGCGCTTCGGCGACAGCGCCCTCAAGCCTGATGTCACCGCACCCGGCGTGAGCATCGTGGCCGCCGGCATGGGCACGGGTAACGACGTCCTCGTCGACTCGGGCACGTCGATGGCCACCCCGCACGTCGCCGGCATCGCCGCCCTGGTCCGGGCCTCGAACCCGCACTGGTCGGTGAACGAGGTCAAGGCCGCGATCATGAGCACCGCGGACGACACCTCGACCAAGATCATCGGCTACGACCCGCTTGGGGCCGGCTCCGGCGTTGCTCAGGCTCAGCGTGCAACCACGACCACGGCAATTGCCCTCACCAGCGACCACCTGGACAGCCTGGCATTCGGATACCAGCCGCTCAACGGCTCCTATTCCGGCGTCAAGAGCTTCACCATCGAGAACAAGGGCTCCCACTCGATCACCTACAACCTGGCCGCGAGCTTCATCGGCAGCTCGTCCGGAGCCCAGGTGAAGGTCTCGCCTTCGAAGGTTTCGGTGCCGGCTCACCAGTCGGTCAACGTCGCCGTGACGCTGTCGCTGTCCGCCTCGGCGGTCGCGGCTTTGCCGACGGTCGACATGACGCCAAACGAGACCTATGGCGAGGTCCTGTCGGTGGAAGGCGTGGTCACGGCCACACCGACGACCCACGGCGCGACCATCTACCCGCTCCACGTTCCGTTCCTGCTCGTGCCACGTGGAGATTCGGCGGTCACTGTCGGCCCGCCGTCACCCTACAAGCTGAGCGGCGGAGTGGCCAAAGCCAGCGTGCCGCTGAAGAACAAGGGTCTGCACAGCGGCGCGGCCGACGTGTACTCGTGGGGCATCTACGACAAGGATCACACCGCGGGCATCGCCAGCATCCGAGCCGTCGGCGTGCAGTCCCTGCCCGCAGCCACTTGCGGTGCGGCCGACGGTGACTCGTGCCTGGTCTTCGCCATCAACGGCTGGCACCAGTGGTCAAACGCCGCCGCCGCCGAATACGACATCGCCATCGACACGAACGGCGACGGGACGCCCGAGTTCCTGGTCGTCGGCATGGATCTCGGGTATATCGAGACGGGCTCCTTCGACGGCATCGAAGCCTCCTTCGAGTTCGATGCCGCAGGCAATCTGGTCGACGGGTTCTATGCGGACGCACCGATGAACGGCTCGGTCATCGAGCTGCCGGCAATCGCGAGTGAAATCGGCCTGTCGAGCGCGTCGCCGACCTTCACTTACTCGATCACCGGCATCGACGAGATCACGGGCACTATCGATGAAGTCCCGGCAACGGCGGTCTACGACGCCTTCACCCCGAGCGTCTCGAACGGCCAGTACGTCGCTCTGGCCTCCGGGGCCTCGGCAACCCTGCCGATCGCCGTCAACGTCCATCTCCAGAAGACCACTCCGGCCGACGGCTGGCTGGTCGTCAGCCTGGACAATCCCAATGGAGCGGCTCAGGCAGCGCTGATCCCGGTCGGGAAGCTGCCGACGCACTGACCTCCATTTCGCGACCGTGCTGCGGCCCGTCCGGCACCCCGGACGGGCCGCTTCCTTATCCGGCAGGCCCTTCTTGCGGTCCCGCTCCTGGCCCGGCCGAGAATCGGTCTACCGGGTGAGGTCGCGCTCCACCCAGGAAATGGCGGTCACGATCGATTCGGAGGCGCCGCTGGCCATGTCGATGCCGCCCGTCCAACCTGTGTCGCCCAGGACGGCAGCGTTGGTAAGGTCGGCCAGCTTGTGCCCCGCTACGAAGAAGGCAAGTCTGGTGGTGACTCCATCGGCGAGGGTGGCGCAGATCCCGACGACCGTGATGGGCTTCCAGCCGGGAGGAACGGGCGAGTTGCCGTGCTGCAGCACCACCCCACGCTTGTCCAGGCTGGGTTCGCCGTCCACGCGCTCAACCACGAAACGTCCGGTGTTGAGGACGATGAACGTATAGGAGATCGCGGCGTCGCCGGTGCCCCGCCGGCAGGTCACACCAAACCCGGCTCCTGCCGGTGCGCCCGTCTCAGTTGCCGTCAGCGACATGCTCAACTGTTGCCGTCCGGCGCGATACGGTGAATAGACAAGGTGCTCCATCGACCCGCCCATCGAGACGATGACGTACCCGCCCGACTGGTACTGGCCGTAGGTGTTTGGCGCATCGCCGCTCGAAGTCATCCAACCCGAGCTCGGGTCGCCGAAGGCGTCGACGAAGACCACTGAGCCGCTGAGGGGCGAGAGCGTCGTGGCGGAGGTGATGGGCCCCGCCGGGGAGGTGGAACCCGGGGTGCGGCTGGGAGCGGGGCTCGAAGTGCGGCTGGGAGCGGGGCTGCGTCGGGAACCGAGCGTGGCGGGCGCAGACGCCGAACTGGAAGCGAGGCCCAGTCTTCCCCCGGAGGGGTTGAGCGCAGACCCGCCATCACCGGGCCCGCCTTGCATGACCATGCTTGCCGCGGGGGCGATCACGGCGGCCGCCAGGAGGAAGGTCCCAGCCACGACGAGCCCCCGGCTGCGGGATGACCGAGCCGCCGGTGCGTGGTCGGCAATGCTCGGCTCCGGCAAGGCGTATGCCGGCCGCCCCTGCGAAGCGAAAGCCGACCGCCCAGGGTCGACGGCATAGGGGGTCATCGAAGGACCGGCCTCGAGACGTGCGCCTTGCGCTCGGTATTGGCTGGAACCGTCTCCCTGCCACGGCGCAGGCGGCGCCTCTCGGGCAACGGCCGGCTCCTCGCCCGACCCGAGCACGTCGGGATGCGGGGCGGAGGCCGGAACCGCGAACCCTGCCGGGCTCCGAGTCGCGACCCCCCACCCGGGTCGGGGCATGAGGACCCGCTCTGATCGGGCCGCCTCGGGCTCTTCAATCGGCCCATCGGCAGCAACTCTGCCGTTCGTGCTCAGCTCTGTGCCGGTGGCATCGCCGCGCTCGCTGGACATGCCCTGAGAATACAAAGATCGGTCGTGCCCAGGAAAGCGCCCGGTGCATAACCCGGCCCCCACGCCGTGCAGCCGCCCCCCAACGGTCCGGGGACCCCGGCGACCCGTTCCGCGAACGATCATCGAACCCCGAGCCGGCGGTCGCGGTCATACGGTTGGTGAGAACGCCACATCCGATCAACCCATTGGCCTCTGCCGCGGCGGCGAGACCCACCCGACTGTGACATCCGCCCGATCGTGAGCCCGGGAAGCATTACCATGGGCAGGCATTTCACGACCAAGTTCGGAGACTGAAACGTGTCGTACGACGTCATCGGCAAGATGGGGCGTGTAACGGCGGAAATCACCCCGGGGCACCTCGGCGAGGTGCTGATCGAGGTCCGACAGGGGACGGAACGATTCCTGGCATCCGCCGCGGATCCCGAAGCAACGATCAAGAAGAACACCCAGGTTCTCGTGGTCGGCAGCCTGGGGGGCCGAACAGTTGAGGTGGCGCCGACCGATACAGTGAGGCTCCCGCGATGACACCGTTCGAGATGACTCTGGCGATTGCCGGAGTCGGCTTCCTCGTCTTCCTCGTCCTCGTGATCATCCTGTTCAAGTCGACCTGGCGGATCGCCGAGCCGGATGAAGCGCTGATCATCTCCGGCCTGTCGCGCGGTCACTCGGCCGGGCAGGTGGCCGGCGAGAGTATGCGTTTCAAGATCGTGACCGGCGGCGGGGCAATGGTGATGCCGGGCCTGTCCAAGGTTCGCGCCCTCTCGCTGATGGCTCACGAAAGCGAGATCGTGGTCCCCTGCGTCAGCCAGCAGAAGATCCGCCTGGATCTGCGCGGCGTCATCGTCTACAAGGTCGGCGACGACTATCGCTCGATCGCGAACGCAGCCCGCCGCTTCCTGGACCGCCCGGCGGCCGAACTCGAGTCCAAGGTCCAGAATGTCTTCGTCGGTCACCTGCGCGCCATCGCCGGCTCGATGACGGTCGAGGAGATGATCAGCGACCAGGACAAGTTCGCGCAGCAGGTTCGCGACCGCTGCACGAGCGAGATGGAGTCCTTCGGTCTCGTCATCGACAGCTTCCAGATCCAGTCGATCACCAGCCCCAGCAACTACATCGAGAACCTGGCCGTTCCGCACCAGGCCGCAGTGGAGCAGGACGCCCGCATCGCCCGCGCCCAGGCCGACCAGACCGCGGTAGCGCAGGAGCAAACGGCTCAGGCGCAAATCGCCGAGTCCATCCGGGGCACCGAGATCAAGAAGGCCGGCTTCCAGGCCGAAATCGACCGCGCCCAGCGACAGGCCTCCCAGCAGGGTCCACTCGCCGAGGCCCAGGCTCGCCAGGCCGTCGTGGAGCAGGAGACCCGAGTCGCCGAGTTGCAGGCGCAGCAGAAGGAACAGCAGCTCCAGGTAGACGTGCGCAAGCCGGCCGACGCGGAGGCTTACCGCCAGACCACGCTCGCTGCCGCGGGACGCGACGTCCGCATCCGGCAGGCCGAAGCCGCCGCTCAGGAGGTTCGTCTGGCGGCCGAAGCCCAGGCCGCGGCCGTCAAGGTCCAGGCCGAAGCCCAGGCCAACGCCACTCGCATCAACGGCCAGGCGGACGGCGATGCCATCAAGGCCCGTGGCCTCGCCGAAGCAGACGCGATCAAGGCCAAGGCCATGGCCGAGGCTGCCGGCATCGAGAGCCGCGCCGCGGCCCTCAGCCAGAACCAGGAAGCGGTCATCGCCCAGCAGATCGCCGCGACCATGCCGGACATCGTTCGAGCGGCGGCTGCGCCGTTCGAGCATGTCGGCCAGTTCACGGTGCTCAACGGCGCCCAGGGCGTCACGAGTGCGCTGGCCGAGGTGATCCAGCAGGCCGGCGCCCTCGCGACGGTCGCGCGCCGGACCATCACGCCGTTGCTCTCGGGGCCGGACGGCCAGCCGACTCCCGGCGACGGCGCTGCCGCCAGGCCAAGGCCCGCCGCGCCGGCGACAGCCGGTCCTGCCGCAGCCAGACGCGCCGCGACGCCGGCGCCCGCCCCGAAGCCGGCGCCCGCCCCGAAGCCGGCGGACGCTCCCAAGGCGCCCGAAGCCCCGAAGGGGTAGTCGCCCCGTCCCGTGAGTCCAAGCAGCAAGTCATCGAACCCGGCGGAGCCAGTGATGGTGCCGCCGGGATTCGTATCCGGTGCACTCCCCGCCGGCGCACCCGGCCAGGCAGGCGCGCTGATGATCGATCCCGTTGCCGTCGAGCGGATCGAGCGCCTCGTCGCTGAATACGTGGACTCGATCACATCCATGGCGGTCGGCGGCCCCGAATACGGCAGGGCCATTACCGCGATCGGCCAGCTCGGCGAGCGCGACTTCGTGGCCACGTCGGCAATGAGCGGCCGGCTGCTGGATCGCCGCTTCCAGGCAATGCGCAGCCTGCTCGCGGCAAGAGCGCCGCTGGCACGACAGCTGGCCGATCTGCGCAAGGTGACCTCCAGTCTCGATCCGACGAGCGTCGGGCCGACCCGGCCGGGCGGCAGGCGTTCTGCGCGTGACGAACTGGCCGACCTCGACCGCTACTTCGAGCGTTTCGCCCGGTCGCAACCACGCCTCGAAGAGTTGTTGGGTTCACTCGCAGAGGGGCGGCTCTCCCTGGAGCAGGACAACGCAGCCATAGTCACGGAGCAAGCGTCGCTGGCTACGGAGATGGAGACGTTGCGTCAGTACGCGTTCCTGGCCGGTCGCCTGGACGAGGAACTGAGCGCCCGCATCGATGAACTCGCTGCGAGAGACGCCGCCCGCGCGGAGTCGCTGCGCCTGGACATGCTTCCGGTCGTCAGGCGTCGGCGCCAGGAAGTGCTCACGCAGCTGGCGATCGTCATGCAGGGCTATGCGGCCCTTCGAATCGTCGAAGACAACAACGCCGAGGTCATACGCGCCGTGGCTTCGGCCATCGCGACGACGACCGCCGCATTGCGCACGGCGGTGATGGTCGCGGGAGCGGCAGCGAGCCAGCGCGTCGCTCTCGGCCAGCTCGAGGCGGCGAGGCTGGCCGCCAGCACCATGGCCGATCAAGCCGCCGCGCTCGAGGCCGGCGTCTCAGGCTCCGAAGGACGCGTGGCGATGCTCCGCCAGGCTTGGGCCGAAGTCAACGCGGCCCTCGATCGCGTCGACGCTCAGAAGGCCCAGGTCCTCCGCACCATCTCCGAGGCCGACCGGGAATTGACCCGTCCCAAGCCGGGAACCCGGTAACGCTTGAGCGGCGGGGCTACTGGGCGAGCCGCGGGTACAGACGAGCAGCGATCACGATCAGGATCACCGTCGTGAGACTCAAGACTCCGAAGTCCAGCGCGAGCGGGAAGCTCTCTGTCGCGCCCTGGATCACCAGGCCCGGGGCATCGAACCTCCGGTGCGGGTGATCGCCGGCCGGCGCCGGCATCGAGTTCCCGATGTTGCGGAATCCGTTGACAGTTAGCGCTGTTAAGTAATGTATCATACCCTCGTGACAGATACGACGCCCGATCAGGTTGCGGTCGCGATCCTTGAGACGATCCCGCGGTCGATGCACTCGATACGCGAGCAGATGAGAGCCGGCCGCGCAGCCGGCCTGTCTGTGTCGCAGTTCCGGCTTCTGCTCTACGTCCGGCGCAACCCCGGCACGAGCCTCTCGCGGCTGGCCGAGCACCTGGGCACGACGCTCCCGTCCGCCTCGCAGATGGTCGAGCGGCTGGTGCAGACGGGCCTCGTGACCAGGGTGCAGAGTGTGAAGGAGCGCCGGCGCGTGGAGTTGCGCCTGACCGAAGCCGGGAGCACCGCCCTGGAGGAATGCGACGCCAAGACGCGAGCCTGGCTGTGCCAACGGCTGGCCGGCCTGGATGCTCGACAGCTGGAGACAATTGCCACCGCGCTCCACGATCTGCGCGCGGCTCTGGCCTCGGAAGGGCCTTCTGAGTAGGCTCCGGTGCATGTAACCACCGCCTGACGGTTGCGCTTGCGCCAACAAGGCGCTGGATTTCATCGAGAAGGGCATGCCTCTCTAGTCCCTCTGGCTTACCCGAGAGGATCAAGTCCGGCCACTGCGGGCCCGACGACTACTGCAGCCAGTCGTATCAGGATGGGCCCACCGACTATGCCTCGACGTGCCGGCGCACCCAACTCGCGTGGTGGCTCGGCCGCACTCGCTCTCGTACTCCCCGACACGGACTCCGGGCCACGACCGGTCGCGCCCACCGCCCTGATCCCGGAGCCGCCGCGCCGCCGCCGGTCCGACACCGGAAGCGGCCCGCGGCTCGCGCGTGTCCTGGCCGACCAGTCCAACCAGCCCGTCGCGTCCAGCCTCCTCCATCTCGACCCAATCCTGGTGGCGCTGGCCGACAGCGAGCGCCATTTCCGCACCTTGATCGAACAGGCCGCCGACGGAATCGTGGTCGTCGACGCTCGTGGCCGGATCTCGCTGGCCAATTCACGAGCATGCGAAATGCTCGGCTACCAAGCTCCGGCGATAGTCGGTCTCGACCTGCTGGACACGTATCTGCCCGAGGATCGCGAGCTGGGTCGGGTCAGCCTGCAGCAGCCGCCGGGCTCCTCGATGCGCTTCGAGCGCCAGCTGCTTCGCAGCGACGGCACGACCATCCCGATAGACGTCAGCGTCGCCTGGCTTGGCAACGGCGAGCGTCAGCTCATCATGCGTGACGTGACGGCCCGCCTGCGAGCGGAGGAGGCGCAGCTCGCCGAGGAGCGCCGCCTCAGGTCGCTGTTGCGCATTTCGGAAGTGGAATGCGACAGCGTCGCGGAACTGCTCAACGTCACGCTGGCGGAGGTCGTCGCTCTGAGCGACAGCGCGTTCGGCTACATATACGCCTACGACGAGTCCCACGGCGCATTCACTCTCCACTCCTGGTCGCGGGAGGCGACGGAGGCCACGGAGATCGGCGACCCGACGTGGACCTATGAGCTGGCCAAATCCGGCATCTGGGCTGAGGTCGAAACCCACCGTCAGCCGATAGTCGTGAACGATCTCGAACTGCCGGACGAGGCAGATACGGACCCCGATGGCGCCGCTCCGGTCACACGCTTCATGACCATCCCCGTGATAAGTCGAGACGAGATGGTTGCGGTCGTTGGGGTCGCCAACAAAGCCGAACCGTACACGGACACGGACGTGCGCCAGCTTACGCAGATCATGGACGTGGTCTGGAAGATCGCCGATCGTCAGCAGGCCGAAGACAGGCTGCATCTACTGGCCGATCAACTCGAAGTCCGGGTCGAGCAGCGCACGCGTGAGTTCGAACGGGCCAATGCCGAACTCGAGGCCGCGAACATCGAGGTCGCAGCCGCCAACCAGGAGCTCCAGAGACTCCTTCAAGAGCAGGAACGATTGCAGAGTGAGCTGGCCTATCGGGCACGTCACGATCCGCTGACCGGCCTGGCCAACCGAACCATGTTTCAGGAGCGGCTTGACCAGGCCTTCCGGGTTAGCGAACGCGGCGTGGCGGTCCTGTGGATCGACCTCGACCACTTCAAGGAAGTCAACGACATATTCGGCCACGAGGTCGGCGACGAGATGCTCGTCGCGGTAGCCGACCGCCTGAGAGAAGTGGTTCGGGAGACGGACGACATCGCGCGGATGGGCGGCGACGAATTCGCCGTGGTCCTGCCGAACATCATCGAGAGCGAGGCGCAGATGGTGGGCGAGCGCGTTCTCGCGGCGCTGACAGACCGAGATGCGTTCAGGCTGCAGGTTGGGGCCAGTGTCGGTGTGGGCTGGCAGCGAAACGCCACAGGCGACGGGCGAGTCCTCATTCGCCGAGCGGACCAGGCGATGTACCGCGCCAAGGCGGCCGGCGGCAGCATGGCGTTCATGTACTGATCCCTAAAATCGAGATCAGTCTCACACTATCTCACTAGACAAATTCGCTCTCATACGTGGTACCCTCCGCCCGACGGGCCAATAGGCCCCGGAACCAGCGGCTGCCACGATCGCTCCTCTCAACGGTTCTCGGCGAGACAGACGTGTCGCTGAGGCCGCACGAGCAAGGAGCGTTCTTTGTACGCATCGGACAAGACCCTGGTTTGCCAGGACTGCAACCAGGAGTTCGTCTTCAGCGCGAGCGAGCAGCAGTTCTACGCGGATCGCCAGTTCAGCGAGCCGCGCCGCTGTCCCTCCTGCCGCGCCGCCCGCAAGGCGCAGCGTGGTGACTTCGGCGGCGGAGCGCATAGCGGCGGCGGCGGTCGCGGCGGCTATTCCTCTGGCCCGCGCGAGATGTTCTCGGCCACGTGCTCGAGCTGTGGCCGCGAGGCCCAGGTCCCGTTCCGCCCCAGCGGCACCAAGCCGGTCTACTGCAGCGACTGCTTCACCTCTCGTCGCGCATAGCACCGGGCCGCGAGGCCCAGCTCAGAACTGAAGAAGCCCGGCGAATCATCGCCGGGCTTCTCGATTCCCTGGACTTTGCGTCGATGAGCTGTCGTCGCGCCCAGCCAGGCACCGGGCGAAGGGACTACCCGGCTGGGCCAATGGCGATGTTGGCGAGCGTGGCCACGTCCTGAACGATCGACGACTTGGCCCAATCGGCGTTCGTCAGGACAACGACGGTCACGTGATAGGCCGGGAAGTACTCCATGGCCGACCAGAACCCGTCGATATGACCCTGATGCCCCCACGCTACCTGGTGGTCGATCGACATCTCCTCGAACCCGAGCCCATGGTAGGGCGACTTGTATGGCAGCGTCGGTGTGATATCAACCATTGACGCCAGCGTGGCCTGGTCCAGCATGTCCCCGCTGTAGAGCGCGTTGGCCCAGACGGCCAGGTCCGACGCGGTTGACACGAAGGCGCCGGACGGGCCCACGGCGGTGGCTTCGGAAGTGAAAGGCAGCATGTTCCCGTCCCAGTTGTCCGCAGGTTCGGTACTGGGCGCCTTGGCCGCCATGTAGCCGTGGGCTTCCGACCCCCGAACCTGTTCCTCCGTCTGCAGATATGTGTGGTTGAGGCCAAGCGGCGTCAGGAACATCGATCGCGCCAGCGCCGCGACCGTCTGCCCGGTCGCCTTCTCTATGACCAGACCGAGGAGCACGAAATCCGTGTTCGAGTAGTGGTAGCCCTGACCGGGCGGGAACCAGGGCGGCCCGATCCTGGCCAGTACCTCTTGGGCCGTCCAGGTCGCGCCGGGGTTCTTCGCGAGCGCCTTGCCGAGGTTCTCGAAGAGGTCCTGGATGCCGCTGGTGTGGTCGAGCAGCTCGCGGATCGTGATGTTCGCGGCGTTCGGGAATGAGGGAACGTACTTGGCCAGGGGGTCGTCGAGGCCTATCGTGCCGGCCATCGAGAGCCGGCCGATGATTGCCGCCACGAACGTCTTGCTGACGCTGCCGACGGCGAAGAGCGTCTTGGTCGTGACCCCTTTCCCGGACATGCGGATCGCCGTGCCCGAGGCGCCCGACCACACGAGCCCATCCGGGAAGACGACTGCCGCCGAGATCGCCGGGTAGGAGTTCTTGCTGCGCATGCTGGAGATGGCGGTCTGGAGAGACCTGCCCACGTCCCGGGTGTAGTGGGAGGCCGGCGAGGTCGGGGCGGCCAGCTGGTTGGATGGGACGGGAACGATGGAGCCGAGCGGCGACGCGGAATCGGATGGGGCGGGAGACGGCGTGGCGCCCGCGCTCGCCGTTGGGGAGGACGCAGGAGAGGGCATCGCGGACCACGTCGGAGAGGGCAGCGCGGACCACGTCGATGACCCGGTTGGGGACGGCGCCGGGGACGACGTCGGCGTCGCCGTTCCGCACGCCGCAACGGCCGCACTCAGAACCAGGGCGGCGGCGATGCGCGCGGGGAAGCCGGTTCGGCGTGTGCGGCTCATGGAAGTCACGCCCTAATGATGCACCAGCAGGTGACTTTCGCGCCGGGGGCGGTCATGTCGCCCGACGAAGGCGCAGAAGACCCACCGCTGGCAGAGCCTCGTAAGGCCGACTGGCGGGGCCGGTCTGGTGAGTGGCGGGCTCGGCGACATAGGGCCGAGTCCCCGCCTTCCTAGCGGCGGCCGCCGCCGAAGAGCCGGAGCAGGAACAGGAAGATGTTTACGAATTCGAGGTAGAGGAGCAGGGCGCCGATGACGGACGCCTTCTCCGTGGACCCGGTCATGGCCGCAAACTGGCCGCGCGAGATGCGCTGGACCGTGGAGGCGGTGAGGGCCGTGAAGATGATCACGCCGGCAACCGAGATGATGATGTCGAGAGTGCCGTTGCCCAGGAAGAGGTTCAGAACGATGGCCACGAGCAGGCCCCAGGTGGCCATGGCCAGATAGCCGAACATCGATGCCAGCGAGCGCCGTGTGACCGCCCCATACAGGGCGGCTCCACCGAACATCGCCGCGGCGCTGGTGAACGCCTCAGCGACGGTTGCCGCTCCGCCCGTCTGGGCTGTGACCGCCAGCATGATCACGCCGAAGGTCAGGCCGTTGACCGCCGCGTAGACGAAGAACAGCCCCAGGGCCAGCGTGGCGTTGATCCGCCGGATGGCGACCTGCAGGCCCACGCCGATGACCATCTCGACGATGACCAGAGGCAGCCACAGATTCAGCGCGGCATCGGCCAGACCGGGGTTGTTCTGAACCAGGTAGGCCACGAACGCGCTCAGGATCAAGCCCAGGAACATCCACATGAAGGCCTGGGTCAGGAACATCACCGACAGCCTGGCAGTCGGGCGCACGCCGAGTTGCTCGTAGTAGTCGCTGGGTGTCGGTCGATAGCCGCTGTTCACTGCATCCTCCGATCGAGGCGATAGCCATGACGTCGCGGGACGCCTTGTCTGGCATGCCGCCGATCTACGTTCGAATGATCGTACGCCGGCGGTTCCGGCGCCGTGTACGCCGAGTGGTTAGGTCGCGGCGGTCAGACTTGCTTCTGGTCGCCGCCGGCACGGCGCCGCCTGGGCTCCGCCCTGGATGGAGTTGCGACTCTCGACTCACCTTGCTCGGCGCCGCGGGCGAGAATCCACAGCAGGTCCGCCAGGCGGTTCAGGTAGGGCACGAGCTGGTCTCCGGGGATCGGCTCGGCGCGGCGGAGCGCCACGGCGCGCCGTTCGGCCCGCCTGACCGTCGTTCGGGCCAGCTCGAGGGTGGCCGACAGACGCGTCTCGCCCGGAACGACGAACTCGCGGGGCAGTTCCACGGCCGCCTCGGTTTCGGCCAGGAGAGCGTCGAGACCCTCGACCATTTCCGCCGTGACGCGCGTCTCGCCCGGCTTCTGTCGGTCCAGGAAGTCGGGCGCGGTGGCCAGCTCGGCACCGACCACGAACAGCTCGCGCTGCAATCGCAGGATGACCTCCGGCAGCCGGGCCAGCGTGTGTGGCAGGGCTCCTTCCTGGGCCTTCAGGCCGAGTTCGGCGCGAGCGATACCGAGGGTAGCTATCGCCTCGTCGATGGCGCCGTAGGCTTCCGTCCGCGGTTCGTCCTTGAAGACACGTCCGCTCCCGAAGAGCAGGCCGGTTGTGCCGTCGTCGCCGCGACGGGTCGCTACCGCTGACTTGTGTTCGGGCTTGTCGGGCATGATCCCCTCGATAGGCTTAGCGCGTCACCACATCAGGCCGGCTTCGCGAGGGTCCCAGCGTTCGGCCAGCAGCGTCACCTTGACGGGGTGCTCGAGCACCGACTCGGCCTGGTCCTTGATCTGCTGGACCATCGAACCGGCGTACGGACAGAACGGCGTCGTCAGGACCATCTTGATCTCGGATGACTCATTTCCGATGATGATCTGCCGGATGAGGGCCAGCTCGATGACGTCCATCCCGAGCTCGGGGTCGACGACGGAGCGGAGCGCATCCAGGATGGCCAGCTCGGTTGCCCGCCGTCCGGGGTCGAAGACGGCGGCCTCCTCGGCGGCAGGCGCTGCGGGCGTGACGCCGGCGGTTGCGTTGGTAGTGTCGGCAGGAGCGGCTTCGATGGCCGCGATCGGATCGTTCATGACGCCCGATATCCTACCAGTTTCGTCGGAATAGTGAAATCGGGGCCGCGTCCGGGGGGTCAGGCTCCCGGGCGGGCGGCAGCCTTCGACCCCGCCAGGACGCCGGGGACGTGGAGCGGCTCCGGCAGAATGGCGGCCTCTTCGTCGGTGAAGCCCGGGCCCACGAGCGAGCCACGGCGATCGAAGAACTCCGCGTACTGCTCGCGGTGCTCGGTGGCATACCGATAGGCCTCGGCGATGCCTACGGCGCGCAACTCAGGGTGCTCGCGGAGAAGCTGGGCCACGGCGTAACCGGCACGCCTCAACTCCAACAGCTGGCGGACGGTCAGCCGAGTGTTGTAGCAGAACGGTTCGCCGCGCATGACAAGCGGATCGACCTTCACCCACTTGATCGTCATGTCAGCCTCCGGTGCTGGATAGGTGCTGGGTAGCCTCGGCGCCCATCGTGGCGCCCCGTCCCCGGCGGGTCAGACGCCGCGGTACATCCACTTAAGGAACGCGTTCCGCCTGTGACGGTCGCCGGCGACCCGGCCGTTGCGGGTGAAGATCGCCGCGGCGGCGTCCAGCGAACGCGCTGCCGCCGCGTGCTCATCGGGGCTCAGATCGGGCTCGATCGTCTTGTCGATGCCGGCGCACAGGGTGGCCAGGTCGCCAAGGGGCACGCCCCGGCGGCGGTGAATGGGTCCGACCCACTCGGCGTATTCCGTCAGCCACAGATCCTGGCCGCCGGCCAGACAGGTCGCCAGGCGATCCACGAGCAGCTCGCCGTCGCGGAGCAGCAACTGCAGTCCGACCTTGTCGTAGCGCGTCCGGATGGTCGGATCGGCCGTCACGGCGGCCTCGAGGGCCGCGGTCGAGATCTTCGCGATATCGCCGCGGAGCTTTGCGGCCGCTGCCGGGTACGCGGCCATCATGTCCGCAGGAGCCCGGCCCAGGTTTGGGTGGCGGTTCTGCTCCTCCCCGGCCTTCGGCTTCGCGGCAATGGGCCTTGTCCTGGCGGACGTCGCCGCCCTGGAAGCGGGTTTGGGCGCGGGATTTGCCGCGGCTGCGGCGGCTCGCTTTGGACGTGGGGTTCTGCTCTCGGTCACGACGGGAAGTCTAGCCGCAGGAGACGGCGGCCGCTGAAGGGGCGGCGCGGAGCCGTTTCTGCCGCAGCCTCACCGGCCCCCGCCGGTGCAGTCTCTGCCGGCCCCGCCGGTGCAGTCTCTGCCGGCCCCGCCGCTGCAGCCTCTACCAGCCGCCGCCGCCGAAGCCTGCGGATGACAGGTCGGCCACGATGGAACCCGGCGTCGTTTGCTCGCGCAGGAGGCGCCCAAATCGGTCGACTCGCTCGGTCGGGGAGCCGTACTCGAACCAGCGCCGCAGCAGTCGCTCGCCCTCGCTCGCGGCGACGACTTCGGCGCGAGAGATCGGATCCTCGATCAGCGCGAGCTGCCTCTCGGCCCGATCCGGGCCCATCGCCAGGTAGCGGCGCAGGTACGCGCCAACGTCATCTCGGGAAGCGCCTTCAGCGTGGAACAGGAAGGCGGCGTTGGCTACAACGGCACGGAGATTCTCCAATGCCCGGCCGATGAGTACCTGCAGCTCGGCGGCGTCGCGGGCGGCGGACGGGTTGGCGGCAATCGCCAGGCCGCCGCGCTCGTAGAGCTCGAGCAACAGGCCCACCATCGTCTCGTCCGGGGCCACGATGCGCTCGCCCAGATATGCCAGGCCGGCGCTGACGAGAGCCTCGGGCGTGTTCAGGAGGAATACGCTCGCCTCCAGCCGCCCGATCTCGCCGACGAGACGGCGCTCCTTCCACGCGTGCTCGGTATGCCGGCCCGGGTAGCATTCGTGGGCTGCCATCTCGATGAGGTCGGCCGGCCTGCACAGGTGGTCGGTGTTGACCTCGATCTGCGTCCGATAGCCGCCCTCGTAGTGGTTGAACGCGCCCCACGGTCCGCCCGACACGTAGTCGAACTCGACCTGTTCGCCGGTCGGGAGCCCTATGAGCCGATCGGCTCGGTCTCTAACCTGGGCCACCAGCCAGTCGACCAGGGCCGGCACTCGATCGGGGGCGATGGTGAAGCGCGCGTCCCAGGCCGCCAGTCGATGGGCTACGGTTTCGCTGCGCATCTCCCCGGACGGCAGCAACCGCACGAGATCGTCGGCGGCCGACTCGAAGACCGATTCTGGCATCGGTTCCGGCTCGAGGTCGAAGAGGCAGGCGAGGTAGTCCGGGTACGGCAACGGATCGCCGGCGAGCATCAAAGCGTGAGCCTCGAAGGCCACCAGCTGCGCCTGCAGCCAGCGCCGCCGATCCGGGTCGGGGACTTCACGAGGCAACCGAGCTTCCAGCCGGGAGGCGTCCTCGCGCATCTTCGTCCACGTCCACGGAGCTTCGGCATCGACCTGCGCCTTCAACTCGGCCGGGCCGAAGTAGGCATCGACGACGCCGGGCAGCAGCTTGCCGAGGCGCAGCGCCAGGAGCAGGTAGTCGCGGGCAATGGGATCAGGGGCCAGGATCTGCCTCTCCCCGGCGACTCCCGAACCTTGCCCGTTGCCCAGGTCCATGTCCCTCCGACCTCGTCGCGCCATCTCGGGGCCGCCACCGGCAGCGACCTCCAGAAGGGAATGGTAGCGACCCGCGGCCGGCCGGGCGACCCCCCGAAGCGGGGAGGCACGGAGGCGGGGCTACGGCATCAGGTGTGTTCGGCCGCCGTCTCGGGCGGGCCCTGGGCGGCCTCGGCGGCGACCGTGGCGGCCGCGCCGGAAGCACGCTCCCGAGCCGTTGCGCCACTCAGCGAAAGGGCATCGATCCGGCTCTCCCGGGCGGCCCTCATGGCTATCGTGCGCGGTCCCGGGATGCCGCCACCGATCGGGCGGCCGTCGAGCGAGACGAACGGGATGACGCCGCCGATGCTCGAGCAGATTGCCGCCTCGTCCGCCTCAAGGAGCTCCTCGAGCCGCAGGTCCCGCTCGACCATACGCAAGCCCACTGCTTCGCCGTGACTCACCAGCCAGGCCCTCGTCGTGCCCGCAAGTATCCCCGTCCCGAGGCGCGGAGTGGCGCAGACGTCTCCGCGGATCACCAGAACGTTGGATGTCGTGGCTTCGGTGATGCGGCCGTCGGTGGTCAGGAAGATGGCGTCGTCCGCGCCGGCGCGCGCGGCCTCGAGGCGAGCGAACACCAGCTCCGCGCGTGAGGTGGTCTTGAGACCGGAGATCGGCGAGTCGGAGACGCGGCGAACGGCGCTGGTGATGAACCGCTCCCCGACCTGGAGGACACGCTCGGCCGGCGGCTTGTGCGGCCAAGCCTGGATGGCCACCGAGGCAGTGCCGCTCGCCGCCGGAAGTACGCCACGCGCCGGGTCGTAGCCGCGGCTGACGGTGATTCGAATGGCCGCGTCTCCGGGCGGCTCCGTGCCGTCCCAGCCCTCGACCGCAAGCAGATCGGCGATTCCGGCCGCAACGATGTCGTCGCCGAAGGGCAGCTCGAATTCGAGCGCCGTCAGGCTGCCGTGAAGTCGAGCCAGGTGCCCTTCCAGCTCGATGGCAACGCCGCGTCTCGCCCTCAGCGCCTCGAAGACGCCGTCGCCCAGCTGGAAACCTCGGTCGTAGGCGGAAAGATGCGGGCCGTCCGACGGCAGCAGCCGGCCGTTGAACCAGATATGCGAGGCGGCGGGTGCTGTCACGCGGATCTCCTGTGCGAGGTGGGGCGCCCGGCCGAGGGGGAAGCTGGGCGCCCCATGAGACGGGACCACACGCAGGAGCACTGACCACGAAGACTCGGCCACGGACTCCTCACCTCCCGTCGGTGACCCGCGGGAGGTCCGGACCCGTCCGACCAATGATAAGGCGGGGACGCCGGGTGAGGGCAACGCCGGCGCTCGCCGGTCAGGCGGATCAGGCGCCAGCTTCGCGGGCGGCGCCAGCTTCGCGGGCGGCGCCAGCTTCGCGGGCGGCGCCGAGCAGCGCTTCGGGCTCGCCTTCGATCGTGATCCGGGGCATCCAGCGCAGGAAGCGCGGCATCCACCAGTTCCACTCGCCCAGCAGCTTCATCAGCGACGGCAGCAGCAGGCTGCGGACGACCGTGGCGTCGACCAGGATCGCCACCGCCAGTCCGATGCCCAGTTCCTGGTCGATCGCGAGCTGGATCGTGAAGAAGGCCCCGAAGACGCAGACCATGATCGCGGCAGCGCTGGTGACGGTGCCGGCGGTGATGGTGATCCCCTTGACCACCGCGTCGGTGGACGCGAGGCCGCGGTCGCGAGCCTCCTTGACACGGGTCAGGATGAAGACGTGGTAGTCCATCGAGAGCCCAAACAGGATGGTGAACACCATCGCCGGGGCCCAGGCCTCGATGACATTCGGCCGAATGCCCGTCCACTCGCGCAGCCAGCCTTCCTGGAACAGCAGGACGAGGACGCCGAAAGCGGCGCCGGCGGAGAGCAGGTTGAGGATGATCGCCTTGAGCGGGATGACGATCGAGTGGAATGCCACCAGCAGGAGCAGGAAGCTCATGCCGAGGACGAAGACGATCACCAGCGGCATCTGGCTGCCGTACCAGTCGGCGTAGTCCATGGTGTAGGTGGCGTCGCCGGATACGTATGCCCGCGTGCCGGTCAGCGAGCCGAAGTAGCTCGGCACGACAGACGTCCGGAAGTTGCGAGCGAGGTCCCAGTTGGCGAGATCGTTCGGGCCTCCGGGGATCGCCGCGGAGATGTCCGCCACGGTACCGTCGCCGGAGTAGGAGACGGCCGTCGTGGCGGCGTTGACGCCGCCGACTTTGCCACTCTTCATCGCCGTTTCAAAGGTCTGGATGGCCGCCGCGGTCTGGGACTGCCTGGCGTTGGTGACGATGACTTCGATGGTCATGTCGCGGCCGGCCGGCCACTTGGTGGTGATCAGCTCCCAGGCGCGAACGCCTTCGACGCTGTGGGGCAGGGTCGAGACGTCGCTCGTGGTGGAACCGAGCTGGAGCCTCGAGACGGGCGCGGCCACCAGGATGAGGACCGCCGTCGCCGTTACGGCCGCGATGACGGGGCGATTCGTGGCGGCCCGAACGATGTTGCCCCAGATGCCTCGACCCTCGCCGCGGTCGCGGGAAAGGTACGGGATGCCGAAGCGCATGACCTTGCGGTCGAGAATGGACAGCGCGGCGGGCAGGAAGGTGAGGCTGCCCACGACCGAGATGAAGACGACGGCGATCGCGCCGATCGCGATCGACTTGAAGATGTTGTCGTCGATCAGGAGCAACGCACCCAGCGAGATCATGACCGCAAGGCCGCTGAAGAAGACGGCCCGACCGGCCGTTGAGCTGGCAACCTCGATCGAGCCGAACTTGTCTCGCCCTGTCGATCGCTCGGTGCGGAATCTCGATATGACGAAGAGCGAGTAATCAACGGCAACCGCGAGTCCTATCAGCACCACGATCTGGACCACGTACTGGCTGATCGGAGCCACGCCCTGGCTGTAGATGTCGACCAGGCCCATCGCTCCGACGATGGCGCTGAGTGCCAGAACGATGGGCACGAAGGCGGCGATCGCGGAACGCGAGGCGATCAGCAGGATGAGGAAGGTGACGAGCAGCGTTGGCAGGAGCAGACCGTCGAGCGAGCTGTTGACGTACACGCCGAAATCGGCGTTGATCAGGCGGTTGTTGAAGGCATAGATCGTGAGCCCCGGGTAGTCCGCCTTGAACTGCTCGGCCAGAGGCTTGATGGCGTTCGCCTTCGCCGTGGCCTCAGCGTCGTTGCCCGATACCCTGGCCGTAAGGATGGCCGTGGTGCCATCGGCCGACAGGACTCTCGGCGCCTGGTCGGGGGCGACGGCCGCGAGAACATACGGGTCGACGACGGCCGGCAGCTGGCTGCTCGGGTCTTTGTAGAAGGCCGGCGTCGCCGCGCCGTCGATGGTGACCGTCAGGCCCGCCAGACGGCTCGTCATGGCGGCGATGGCCCGGCGGTTGGCCGGCGTGTCCAGCTTGCCCGACGGGTTCTCGACGATCAGGTAGAACGACTCGGTCGTGACGGCGCTCTTCTTGCCCGCGTTGTCGAAGACGTTCCAGCCGGTCTGCGAGTCGCCGATCGTCTTGCCCTTGTCCATGATCGACTGCGATCGCGGTCCGCCGAGGGCGATGCCGGCGGCCATGAGGCCGATCGTCAGCACGAACCATCCGGCCAAGCACCGGCCAGCGGTGGCGAGCGCTCCAGACCGCGACCCGGACCGTCCAGGGCTCGCGGCGAAGGACGGGCGCCCCGATGGCGAGGTCGTTTGCCACTGATCGATCCTCCTCTGCGACGCCCCGACACCGGCGCCGCCGACGATGTTACCCGGGCGGAGGGGGATCAGGCGGTGGCGGCGACGGCCATGGCGCCGGCCGCGGTCGCCATCACCGGCACGGCGGCGGCCGTGGCCGGCTGGCCATGGTCGCGGATTCGACCGTCGCGCATGCGGATGACCCGGTCGCAGGCCTCGCCGACTTCGGCGTCATGGGTAACGAGCACGATCGTCTGGCCGTGCTCGCGATTGAACTCGCGGAGCAGCGCCAGGACTTCGGCGCTGCGGTCGGAGTCGAGATTCCCGGTCGGTTCGTCGGCCAGGATGATCTCGGGCTTGTTGACCAGAGCCCTGGCGATGGCGACCCGCTGCTGCTCGCCGCCCGACAGCTCGGCGGGCTTGTGACCGGCTCGATCCTCGAGACCGACCAGAGAAAGCGCCTCCAGGCCGGCCTGCCTGGCCTGCTTGCCCTTGATGCCAGCGTAGTCGCAGGCGAGCTGGACATTCTCGAGCGCCGTCAGCGTCGGCACGAGGTTGAAGTCCTGGAAGACGAAGCCCATCCGGCGAGCCCGGATCTTCGTCCGGGCGTTGTCCGACAGGGCGGCCACGTCTTCGCCGGCGAGGCGAAGTTCCGGGGCGGGGCCGTGGTTCGGATCCGGGGCGTGGAGCAGGCCCAGGATGTGCATCAGCGTGCTCTTGCCGGATCCGGAGGGACCCATGATCGCCACCATCTCGCCCTGGTCGATCGAGATCTCGACGCCCTTGAGGGCTTCGACCGTGTTGCGCCGGCTCAGGCGGTACGTCTTGCAGAGGTTGCGTCCTTCGAGGATTGCCATCTTCTTGTCTCCCTGGCGGGCCGCGCGAGGCGGCCCGCGTTGCGTTCGTGTGGGCGGTTCAGTGGCGGTGCGGGGCGGCCGTGACTACTCGTATCGAAGCGCGGTCACCGGGTCCATCCGGGAGGCGTGCCAGGCCGGGATGAAGCCGGCGGTGGCGCCCAGGATCGTGGCGAAGGCGACGGAAGAGAATGCCGTCCCGAGGGTCAGGTCGAAGAGGATCGTGGCCGAGTCGCGGCCGGCATCGTTGCCGAGCGTCGTGATGACGAAGCCGAGCCCCAGCCCGAGAAGGCCGCCTATCAGGCCTATGAGCGCCGACTCGATCACGATCTCCCGGCGGATGCGCCAGCGGGAGGCTCCGATGGCCCGCTTGATACCGATTTCGCGGGTCCGCTCGGCCACCGACATGGCCATGGTGTTGATGACCGACAGTCCGCCGACGAGCAAGCTGATCAGGCCGATGCCGATGAGGATCGCGTTGAGCATCGAGGTCGCGGCGCCGATCTCCTGGTCGAAGTCCGCCCCGGTCATGGGCGTAACGCCGGAGATCGAGGCGTTGATCTCGACGGCGATCTTCTGGGTGTCGGCTCCGGGCTTCGGGTAGACGACGAGGCTGGTGGCGATTTCGCCGGCATCGAGCTTGTCCGCGACCAGCGCGGGCAGGGTCTTGATGAAGAGTTGCTGGGCGGCGGCCATCGGGACCATGGCCGAGTTGTCCGGCGCGGTGAGCGTGGGCTCGAGGATCCCCACGACGTTGAACTTGACGCCGCGCAGGGTGACGGTTTCGCCCACCCTCGCGTTGAACTGGCGGGCGAGGTCGGAGCCCAGGACCACGACATTGCGGCCCTCGTCCTGAGCCGTCAGGGCGCGGCCGGTGGCGTAGTTGAGCTGGAACGTCTCGCGGCCCTTGTCGGCACCCGCGACCGAACCGTTGATCATCGGGGGCGTGCCCATGGAGACACCGCTCTGGTCGTCGCTGAGCAGCAGCTCGACGCCGGGAACGACGACGTCGACGCCGCCCAGCGCCGCGACCTGGTCGGCCATCTTCGTGGAGAGGACGCCGCCAAGGCCCATGTAACCGCCCTTGGCGCTGACGACGACCTTGTCCTTGTAGTAGGTGCTTCCGCCCTTGACCAGGGCATCGATCTTGTTGGCCATCGAGCCGAAGACGACCAGGGCCATGATGCCGATCATGATCCCGGTGATGGTCAGGGTGGAGCGGAGCTTGCGGCGGCCGAGGTCGCGCACGAGTCGCATCTGGTTCTCCTCAGGTGATGGGTGGTGACGAGGTGTTCTGAGTCCGAAGGCGCCGCGCCGGCGCCGATCTCGGCACTGCAGAAGCTACAGGCCCAACCTCGCGGGGCCGTCGTCCGTGATGGCTAATCGGCCGTCGTCCAGGGGAGTGAACCTGACGTCATCCCTGCGGATGACAAACCCGCTCAGGGGGCAACCAGAGGAGCAGGCGCAGACACCGCGGCCCGCTGGCGTCTCGGGTCGGCCCGCCCGGCGGCCCCGGCCAGGCGAGAGGCAAAGGTGCCCGGCGAATTTGGCCTTAGTATTGCCGCCACCGCCCTCTTTCCGGTCGAGGGCAGCCTGGAGGTCCCGGATGTCACGCAGCCGGATCAACCGCGCCCCGATGGTTCTTGCGGCCTTCGTGTTGCTGGCGATTCTGGCCGCCGTCTGGTACTCAGGCTCGCCCGCGTCCTCCGGTCAGAACGGCGGCGACTGCCAGCAATGGTGCGGCAACGGCTCGGCCACCGTGACTATGGGAGGCACCACCTCCGTCGTCTCTGGCGGCGGCTGCTACGACCGGGGTTCGGACGGCGTCGACGCCCGATTCGGCGATTGGCAGGGCGAGGCCGGGGTGAGCGGCTACCTGATGCTCACCGCCTACCGGACAGACGGCCCGACACCGACGCCTGTCCCGACGGCGAATCCGCTGGCCACGCCCGGTGAGACGCAGTATCCCGACTACAACGTCAGCGGCAGCGTCGGCGGTGACCCCTTCATCCTGGACACCGATGCGGTCGTCACTCTCAATGCCGACGGCACGGGCTTCTACTCCGGCACCGACATCGACGGCAACGGCCTCGTGACGGGCACCTTCAACTGCGGCTGACGACACGTCCCCGTTCGAGCCGACCGCAATGCTCGGTGTAGCATGGGCTCGTCCGAGGGCGGCTCGACTCAATCGCAGTCGACCGGCACCGACAGGAGGAGGATCCCATGCGGCGGTCATATGTGGCCTTGTTCGTGGCGATGCTGGTCGCAGCCGGCTGCGGCTCTGCGGTATCAACCCAGACGAATGCCGGTCTTCCGGTGTCGCACACGCCTGCCGGAGAGACGCCGGCCGGAGCGACCCCGACCAAGTCCAGCCCAACGCACGCCGCCACTCCAACCGAGGCCCAGGTGTCGGGCGGCGGTACTATCACCGTGACCATGCAGGGATCGAACTTCGTGGTCCAGGGCGGCGACTGCGCCTGGGGCATCGGCCATGGCTATTTCGTCGCCGAGGCCGGTGACTGGATCGACGGCAACGACCCGAGCAGTACGGCCGACTTCGTGTCCATTGACATCTATCCGGATGGCCACGCGGAGCACGGAGGCGGATCCGTCGCGGGGACCAGATTCTTCTTCAACACGTCCGGCGAGACGGGCACGGGAGATCCCACTACGGGCGGCACTTTCTCCGGCACCGACGACTACGGCCACGGAACGATAACGGGCGTCTTCACCTGCCAGTGAGGATCCTCCGCGGGGGAAGCCTTCGCGATCGTCACGCTGCACACCATCGACACGGGCTCCTGCCCCGGCACCGACATCGACGGCAACGGCCTCGTGACGGGCGCCTCGACCTGCGGCTGACGATCGCCCAAGTTCTCGACCGGGGGCACACGGTTCACGCCGCAAGCGGGTCACGCCTCATTCCGATCACGCCGCACACGGTTCACGCTGCTCCTTGACGCTCACCGTCCCGAAACCTAGCCTGGGTCTAGTTCATTCGCCGCTACGTGCGGGTTGGTGCTGGCGAATGTCGCGGCGAGCCTACCGTCGACACGCCCCACTGGTCGGATGGGAGGGTCTTCACATGCGAAGGTTCGCAGCGCTTGGGTTGGTGGCCGTTCTGGCAATC